>Ga0315336_1000623_pt1 | contig 90218 bp, 73 predicted proteins | sample ASW5metaG_FD_204512 | JGI IMG/M metagenome (GOLD analysis project Ga0315336, IMG submission 204512) | Ammonia-oxidizing marine archaeal communities from Monterey Bay, California, United States - ASW #5 | ecosystem: Environmental > Aquatic > Marine > Intertidal zone | place: USA: California...
GACTTCGGAAGGCCTACTTCCATCTTCGGCACAGCAGCACAGGTCATCTGACCTGTGTTCGTGACACACAATACTGATTGCCCTTCTTGGTCTGGTGCATTTCCGGGTCACGCTTACCGTCCTTGTTCTTGGTCGAACTCGGCGCATGGATCAGCGTGGCATCGACGATGGTGCCCTGGCGCAGCGACAGGCCCCGATCGCCCAGGTAACCATTGATCACCGCCAGAATCCCGGCCGCCAACTCGTGCTTCTCCAGCAGGCGACGGAAATTGAGGATGGTGGTTTCGTCGGGAATACGCTCTAGGTTCAGCCCGGCAAACTGGCGCAAGATTGTGGTCTCGTACAGCGCCTCCTCCATCGCCGGATCGCTGTAGCCGAACCAGTTCTGCATCAAATGTACGCGCAGCATCGCCATCAGCTGATACGCCGGACGACCACCTTCACCCTTGGGGTAGTGCGGCTCGATCAGGGCAATCAAACCCTTCCACGGCACCACCTGATCCATCTCGATCAGGAACAACTCTTTGCGGGTCTGCTTGCGCTTGCCGGCGTACTCGGCGTCGGCGAAGGTCATTTGCTTCATCGGGAAACTCGGGCAACGGGATCGGCGTATTTCACCAGATTCGGGAAGTCTTTTTCAGACCATCCTTAGAGCAAATACTACCAACATGCAGATCAATCCAAGGCCTATACAACCCCACCACACCCCGAGCTCTGGCTAAACCTGATACGCGTCATATCAGGCCAATACCAAAGCTGGCTACTGGATGGCACTGGGGTCGAAGAGGCCTGAAGCTCTCCCCTGGATGGGAAAGCGTTTCCCTACCAGGGATAAGGTCCTACGCCGGAGTCCGCAGGTACTCATAGAGGGTGGCCCGGCTGATGCCGAACTCGCGCGCCAGAGCGGCTTTCGGCTCGCGGGCTTCAACACGACGCAGCAGCTCTTCGATCCGGTTGTTGCACAGCGCTTTTTTCCTGCCTCGGTAGACACCGCGCTGTTTCGCCAGGGAAATACCCTCTCGCTGCCGCTCACGAATCAACGCTCGCTCGAATTCAGCAAACGCCCCCATGACCGATAGCAGCAAGTTGGCCATCGGCGAATGCTCTCCGGTGAAGGTCAGTGACTCTTTCACGAACTCGATCCGCATTCCCCTCTCGGTGAGCTGCTGCACCATGCGCCGCAAGTCATCGAGATTACGCGCCAACCGATCCATGCTGTGCACGACCAAGGTGTCACCCTCGCGGACGTAACTAAGCAGCGCATCAAGCTGCGGTCGCTGAGCATCCTTGCCGGAGGCTTTGTCGATGAACACCCTGCTCACCTGCACGCCTTCCAACTGCCGATCCGGATTCTGGTCGAGCGTACTGACCCGTATGTAGCCGATCCGCTGTCCGTGCATGCTGCCTCCCAGAGAAATGTGTATGACTGGGATTTTAAAGGCAGTCGGACAGATGAAATTACTGGAAAACCGACCCTATCCAGACATGTGAGAGCGGGGTTTCGGCCTGTCTGGTTAGGGTATAGGCTAATCAGACATCGGTACTGAACACAGCGTCGGCTTGTTGCTGTGCCGGACTTTCTAAACCTTCCTCATCAGGTTCCTTCTCCCTTGCGCCGTCAGCACTTGACGCCGTCCAGTAGAACCCGGGGTAGAACCCGACACCATCGCCCTTAATGCGGGAGTTCGGAAGGTGACTTGGCTGGACGCTTACAGAGATAGATCTTCTGCACCTTGGCGTCGGGACGCATCATGGGATGAACTCCGGTGAAAACGGGAGCTCAGCATCCAATGATCAGCAGGCTATGGGTAGGTGGGGTTTATGGAGCGGATACCTATCAACCTGCTCTGGGATTCAAATCAAACTCTTTAACGAACACTCTCATACTAGCGCCTGACCTTGCTTGCCGGCTCACCACCGATGCCGAAGTGATTCTTCGGCATTTCGGTAATGATCACGCGCACCCGCTCGAGAGGTGCATCCAGCGAGTTCGCCATTGCTTCGCTGACCTGGCGGATCAAGGTTTCCTTCTGCTCGTCGGTACGACCTTCGATGATGTAAAGCTGAGCAATCGGCATTGCAGTACTCCTAATCGACAATGGCCGGCGCGCACGCCGGCCACACAGGGTTAGATGAAACGTGCACTCACCGAGCCGAGGCCCTGATAGCGCACCGTGATGTTGTCGCCTGGCCCCACCGGTACCGCAGCGGTGATGCCGCCAGTCATGATGAAACTGCCCGCCGGGATATGTTCACCACGTTCGGCCAGCAGGTTGGCCAGCATCGCCACGCTGGAAGCAGGATGGCCAAGCACTGCGGCACCGGCACCGAGCTCCACCACTTCGCCGTTCTTCTCCATCACCACGCCGAGGGTGTGCAGGTCCACGTCGGCCACATTGGCCATCTGCCCGCCGGTAATGAAACGGGTCGAGGAAGCGTTGTCGGCGACCACGCTGATCAAGTCAAACTTGAAGTTCTCGTAGCGCGAATCGATCACTTCCACCGTCGGCACGACGAAGTCGGTGGCCGCCAGCACTTGGCCGATATGGCAGCCCGGACCGTGCAGCGGGGCTTTGGTGACGAAGCTGATCTCCGCCTCGATCTTCGGGTGGATCAGTTTGGCGCAATCCACCACGCCGCCGTCGGCGACGCTGAAGTAGTCGGCGAGGAAGCCGTATATCGGCGTTTCCACGCCCATCTGTGCCATCTTCGCCCAGGAGGTCAGGCCCATCTTCAAGCCGACGATCTTGTTGCCGCGGGCCTCCTTGCGCCGGCGGATTTCCCACTGCACGTCGTAGGCGTCGGCGAAGGTCATGTCCGGGTAATCGTTGGTCACCTTGCTGATGTCATGCGCATGCAGCTCGGCGTGTTCGATGTGCTCGGCCAGGGCCAGCACCTGTTCGCGGGTCAGGGTACGGTTCATCAGTTGCGCTCCTTACGGGCGGCCAATAGGTCGAGGGCGACGTCGACGATCATGTCTTCCTGGCCACCGACCATGCGCCGTTTGCCCAGTTCGACGAGGATGTCCACGGCCTTGAGGCCGTATTTCTGCGCGGCCACTTCGGAATGACGGAGGAAGCTGGAGTAGACCCCGGCGTAGCCGAGGGCCAGGGTTTCGCGGTCGACCCGCACCGGACGGTCTTGCAGCGGCCGGACGATGTCGTCGGCGGCGTCCATCAGGGTGTAGAGGTCGGTGCCGTGCTCCCAGCCGAGGCGTTCGGCGGCGGCGATGAACACCTCCAGCGGCGCGTTACCGGCACCGGCGCCCATGCCGGCGAGACTGGCGTCGATGCGGTCGCAGCCCTCCTCCACCGCGACGATGGAGTTGGCCACGCCAAGGGACAGGTTGTGGTGGGCGTGCATGCCGGTCTGGGTTTCCGGCTTGAGCACGGCCTTGACCGCGCGGAAGCGCTCGCGCACGTCCTGCATGCTCAGCGCACCACCGGAATCGACCACGTAGATGCAGGTCGCGCCATAGTTCTCCATCAGCTTGGCCTGCTTGGCCAGATGCTCGGGGGCGATCATATGGCTCATCATCAAAAAGCCGACGGTGTCCATGCCCAGTTCACGGGCGTATTCGATGTGCTGCTTGGAGACATCCGCCTCGGTGCAATGGGTGGCCACGCGGACCACCCGCGCGCCGGCGTTGTAGGCCGCCTTGAGGTCGTGCACCGTGCCGATACCGGGCAGCAGCAGGGTGGCGATTTTGGCGTGGCTGATCACGTCGTTGACCGCCTCGATCCACTCCAGGTCGGTGTGCGCGCCGAAGCCGTAGTTGAAGCTGGAGCCTTGCAGGCCGTCGCCGTGGGCCACCTCGATGGAGTCGACCTTGGCCTGGTCCAGGGCGCGGGCGATGTCCTGCACGTTCTGGATCGAGTACTGGTGGCGGATCGCGTGGCTGCCGTCGCGCAGGGTGACGTCGGAGATATAGAGTTTCTTGCCGGGGTTGAAGGTCATGGCGATTCTCCTCAGGCCTTGAGCATCGACTGGGCCATGCGCTCGGCAGTGGCCAGCGCGGCGGAGGTCATGATGTCGAGGTTGCCAGCGTAGGCCGGCAGGTAATGGGCGGCGCCTTCGACTTCGAGGAACACCGAGGTCTTCAACCCGCTGAACCGGCCGAGGCCGGGGATGTTCAGCGGCGCGGACTCGGGGATCACGTCGAACTGCACCTGCTGCTTCAGGCGATAGCCGGGCACGTAGGCCTGCACCGCCTGAACCATTTCCTCCACCGAGGCCGCGACGGCGGCCTCATCGGCGGCGGCGGACAGCACATACACGGTGTCGCGCATGATCAGCGGCGGCTCAGCCGGGTTCATGATGATGATCGCCTTGCCCTTGGCCGCACCGCCGATCACTTCGATGGCTTTGCTGGTGGTCTCGGTGAACTCGTCGATGTTGGCGCGGGTGCCGGGACCGGCGGACTTGCTGCTGATCGAGGCGACGATCTCGGCGTAATGGACCTTGGCCACGCGGGAGACCGCGGCGACCATCGGAATGGTCGCCTGGCCGCCGCAGGTGACCATGTTGACGTTGAGCTTGCCGAGGTGCTCCTCCAGGTTGACCACCGGCACGCAGTACGGGCCGATGGCCGCCGGGGTCAGGTCGATCAGGCGGATGCCCGGTTTGGCCTGGCGCAGCAGCGCCTCGTTCTGCACGTGGGCACTGGCCGAAGTGGCGTCGAAGACGAAATCGATGTCGGCGAATTCGGGCAGCTTGATCAGCCCTTCGACGCCGGCATGGGTGGTCGCCACGCCCATGCGCTGGGCGCGGGCCAGACCGTCGGAGGCGGCGTCGATGCCGACCATGGCGCCCATTTCCAGGTACTTGGCGTTGCGCAGCACTTTGATCATCAGGTCGGTGCCGATATTGCCCGGACCGATGATCGCGACTTTGAGTTTCTGGTTCATCTGCAAGCCTCCAATTTAGGTGAAGCGCACCGAGGCGCTGCCGATACCGCCGATGTCGACGCGCATCACGTCGCCGGCCTTGACCGGCTCCAACGGCACCAGCGAACCGGACAGGATCACCTCACCGGCTTTCAGCGCGATGCCGAAACGGCCCAGGGTGTTGGCCAGCCAGGCCACGCAGTTGACCGGCGAACCGAGCGCCGCAGCGCCGGCCCCGGTGCTGATGATGTGGCCGTTCTTTTCCACCACCATGCCGCAGGTGACCAGGTCGACCTGGCGCGGCGATACCGCCTGGTCGCCGAGCACGAACAGGCCGCAGGAGGCGTTGTCCGCCACGGTGTCCTGGATCTTGATTTTCCAGTCGCGGATGCGCGAATCGACGATCTCGAAACAGGGCATCACGCACTCGGTGGCGGCCAGTACGTCGGCGTTGGTCACGCCGGGGCCGATCAGGTCCTTCTTGAGGATGAAGGCGATCTCGCCCTCGGCTTTGGGCTGCATCAGTCGCTGGCTGATCGGCACCGCTTCGCCGCTGTTGAACACCATGGCGTCGGTCAGGTAACCGAAGTCCGGCTGGTGCACGCCCAGCATGTTTTGCACCGCCTTGCTGGTCACGCCGATCTTCTTGCCGATGATCTTCTCGCCGGCCGCCAGGCGTCGTTCGAGCATGCGCAGCGAGATGTGGTAGGCGTCGTCGACGCTGATGTCGAAGCCACGCTCGGTCAGCGGGCTGATCGCCTCGCGGTTGAGCATGGCCTGGTACAGCTCGTCGCCGAGCGCGTTGATCATTATCTGGTCCATGTCGGTCTCTCTCAGGAATGGCGGGCGTCGGCTTCGGCGAGGAAATCCTCGACCAGGCGGGCGAAACGGGCGGCGTGTTCGATCTGCGTCCAGTGGCCGCACTGGCCGAACACGTGCAATTGCGCGCGGACGATCCACTCGGCCAGCGTCAGCGAAGCGGCCAGGGGGATCACCTGATCCTCGCGGCCATGGATCACCAGGGTTTCGTGGGGCAAGGCGCGGATCTGCGCCTCGCTGCTGGCCAGGCCATCGACCCAGCGCTGGCGCGGTGCGGGGAACATCTGCGCGAACGACTCCTGAAAACCGGGGCGGATGCTGGCCTGGTAACGCAGCTCAGCCAACTCGTCGGTGACCAGGCTGCGGTCGTAGGCGAAGGTGTCCATCAGCCGGCGCATGGCGGCGAAGGACGGCTCATAGCCCCACACATCATCCAGGCCCGGGGTGATCGGAAAGCTAACCCCGGCGCTGCCCATCAGCACCAGCCGGCGCACGCGCTCGGGATGGCGGATGGCCAGGGCCAGGGCCAGGCCGCCACCGAAGGAGTTACCGACCAGGTCGGCCTGTTCGATGCCCAGGGCATCGAGCACGCCAAGCGCGTGTTCAACCCAGCGCTGTTGGTGGTACTGACCATCGACCGGGCGTTCGCTGTAGCCGAAGCCCAGCATGTCCGGGGCGATCACCCGGCGGCGCTTGGCCAGCTCGGGCATCACCAGGCGCCAGTTGGCCCAGGCGGTGACACCGGGGCCGGAGCCGTGAATCATCATCAGCGGGAAGCCTTCGCCGCTGTCGTGCAGGTTGGTGCGATAGCCGGCGGCGAGGATTTCGCGGCCGATTTCCGGGCTGTTCTGGGGTGCGCTCATCACGGCCTCACAACTTCACGCAGATGTTTTTCAGTTCGGTGTAGAACTCCAGCGAGTGCACACCCCCTTCCCGGCCTATACCCGACTGCTTGCTGCCGCCGAAGGCGGTACGCAGATCGCGCAGGAACCAGCTGTTAACCCAGACGATGCCGGCCTCCAGTTGCCCGGCGACGCGGTGCGCGCGCGAGGTGTTCTCGGTCCAGATGGTCGCCGCCAGGCCATAGGGTAGGCTATTGGCCAACTCGACGGCTTCTTCCTCGCGGTCGAACGGGCGGATATGGCAGCAGGGCCCGAAGATTTCCTCGGTGACCACCGCGGCACCGTCGGCCAAGCCGGTCCAGATGGTCGGTTGCACCCAGGCGCCGCCAGCCAGTTCGGCCGGCATCTCGGGCACGCCGCCGCCGGTGACCACTGTGGCGCCCTCATCAACCGCCTTCTGGTAATAGGAGAGGACCTTCTCGCGGTGCTGCAGGCTGATCAACGGGCCGAAGTTGGCCTGCGGGTCATCCGGCGTACCTATCACCAGGCTCTCGGCGCCGGCCTTGAGGCGGGCGACAAACTCATCGAAGATCGGCCGCTCGACATACAGGCGCTCGGTGCCCAGGCAGACCTGGCCGCCGTTGGCGAACACCGACCGCATGCTGCCTTCGATGGCCTTGTCCAGGTCGCAGTCGGCGAAGACGATGCCGGCGTTCTTGCCGCCCAGTTCGAAGGACACCGGCCGCACACCCTTGGCCGCCGCGCGCATGATCGCCTCGCCGGTGCGGGTTTCGCCGGTGAAGGTGATGGCGTTGACGTCCGGGTGCTCGGTGAGGAAGGCGCCGGCCGAATCCGGGCCGAAGCCATGCACCACGTTGTACACCCCAGCCGGCACGCCGGCCGCCTGCATCACCTCGCCGAGCAGCGCGGTAGTCAGTGGGGTTTCCTCCGAGGGCTTGACCACCACCGTGTTGCCGCAGGCCAGGGCCGGGCCGACCTTCCAGGTCATCAGCAGTAGCGGCAGGTTCCACGGGCTGATCACCCCGATCACCCCCTTGGGGCGGCGCACCGCGTAGTTGATCGCGCCACTACCATCCGGCGTGGCCATCTCGAAGGCTTCGGTGGCGACGTTCTTCAGTAGGTCGGCGAAGACCTTGAAGTTGGCCGCACCGCGCGGGATGTCGATATGGCTGGCGAGCGACTTGGGCTTGCCGGTATCCAGGCATTCCGCTTCGAGGAACTCGTCGAAACGTGCGGTGATGCCGTCGGCCACGCGGTGCAGGATCTCCGCCCGCTCGCTCACGCTCATCTTGCCCCAGGGGCCTTTCAGCGCGGCGCGTGCGGCCTGCACCGCTGCGTCGACTTCGGCGCGACCAGCTTCGTGAACACGGGCAATCACCTGGCCATTAGCGGGGTTGACGTCCTCGAAGGTGCGGCCGCTGGCCGAGCCGACGAAGGCGCCGTTAATGAAGTGCTTGATCTCTTTCATCTATGCAATCTCTGCAAAAGGCCAGACAGGCTGGTTTCAGGTCAGCACGGTCAGGAAGCGTTCGTTGAGCACACGGTCGTGGTAGAAGATCGCCTTGCCCAGATCCTTGGCCAGCCAGGTCACGGGTTTGTGGTCCTGGTAGTTGTAATCGCCGCCACAGAACACCTCGTTGCGGTTGCCCGAAGGGTCGAAGAAGTAGATGGTCTTGCCGTGAGTCAGGCCGTGTCGGGTCGGGCCTATGTCGATAGAGGTATCGGTCATGGAGATCAGGTCGGCTGCGCGCAGCACGTCCTCCCAGGTTTCCAGGAAGAACGACACATGGTGGAACTTGCCCTTCTCCGGGCAATGGATGAAGGCCACGTCGTGCGCCTTGGTCGACAGGCTGAGGAACTGCGCGATGCGCGTGCCGTTGTCGTCGATCACCTGCTCGGCCAGGTAGAAACCGAGCACCTCGGTGAACAGCGCATAGGTCGCCTGCAGCTCGTCGCCATACAGCAGGCAGTGGTCGAAGCGCACCGCGCGCATGCCCTTGAGGTTGCGCGGCCAGGCTTCCGGATTGATCTCCTCCAGCCCCCATTTGCCGGTGTACTCCTTGTCGGCGTAGAGCTCGAAAAAGTGTCCGGACGGCGCCTGGAAGCGCACCCGCCGACCGCAACCCTTGAGTTCGCCGGCGGCGATACTCTCGACCAGACAGCCATAGTTGAGCAGGTCCTCGGTGAGGCGGTTCAGGCAGTCCTCGTCGAGCACCTTGAAGCCCATGAAATCCATGCCCGGCTGATCGGCCTCGCGCAGCACCACGGAGAATTTGTCGACCTCGGTCCAGGCCTTCAGGTAGACGCGCCCTTGCTCGTCACGGTCCATTTCGATCAGACCGAGCAGGTCGCGGTAGTGGGCCAGGGCGCTCTCCAGGTTCAGTACGCGAAGCTGGACGTGGCCGGGGCGCATTACGCCTTTTTTCATGACGACACCTCTTGCTGGTTCTTGTTGTTGTGGTCGCCCGGGCCTTGGCGGCGCAGGCATTCGATGCTCAGGTCAGTCTGGGGAAACAGTTGGCAGGCCAGGGCCAGGCCCTGCTTGGCCGCCTCCGGCGGCACATGGCTGCAACTCATCTTGTGGCACTGGTAGCTGCCGCTCAGCACGCGCACCTTGCACAGGCCGCAGCCGCCGCCGCGGCAACCGACTGGCACGCAGCGCTTGCCCTGTTGCTCCATCGCACTGAGCACCGACTGGTCGGGCAGGCAACGGAACGTCTGGCCGCTGACCGTTTCGCGAATCTCATAACCGGCACGGTTCATGGTTCACCTCAGATGCGCTTGAACAGGGCCGAACGGCTGCTCTCGCCGGCCCCATCGGCGGCGGTGTAGAAGCGCTCCATAAAGATGTCGCGCTCGAACAACCGGCCCTGCATCAGGGTGGTGATGGCCGCGTCGATCATTGGCGGCGGGCCGCACAAGTAGGCCTTGTGCCCGCCGAAGCGGCCGTCGAAGTGGGCCTTGGCGGCGTCGTGGACGAAGCCCTTGAAACCCTGCCATTCGGGATCGTCGTCGGCCTGGTTGAGTGCCGGCACGTAACTGAAGTTGGGGTGGCGCGCGGCCAGTTCCTCGAACAGTTCGCGGTTGTACAACTCGGCGCGGTTGCGCGCGCCCTGGAACAGGGTGATCCGCCGCGTGTCGCCCTGCGCCAGCAGGTCGAGGATCATCGACTGCGGGCTGGACAGGCCAGAGCCGCCGGCGATGAAGATCAGGTCGCCGGCCTGCGAGCCACGGACGAAGAACTGCCCGTAGGGGCCGGACAGCTCGACCGCATCGCCGACCTTCAGTTGCCGATGGATGAAGCCGGTGGCCGCGCCGCCCTCGACCAGGCGGATGTGCAACTCCACCTCGTCGGCCTGGCTCGGCGGGTTGGCCAGGGAGAAGGCGCGGGAGCCTTCGATGCCCGGCAGGGTCAGGTTGATGTATTGCCCGGCCTGGAAGGTCATCGGCCGATCGAGCTTGATGTGCACACCCTTGATGGTCGGCGACAGGTCGACCAGGGCGCTGACCACCCCGCGGTAGTCCTCGACGTGATGGCCGGCGAAATCCGGATCGACGTCGATATCCGCCTCTATCACCATATCGCTCATGGGCATGGCGCAGCAGGCCAGGACCTTGCCCTCGTCACGCTCCATGTCCATCAGGGCAAAGGGTGAGGCGGCGCCGTGGTCGGCCTCGCCTTCGACTACCTGCACCTTGCAGGTCGCGCAGGTACCATGGCCGCAGGCGAATGGCAGCCAGACGCCCTGGCGCAAGGCCGCTTGCAGGATGGTCTGGCCCTCCTCGACCTCGATGATTTCACCGGTAGGCTCGATGGTGACGTTGTAAGTCATGACACACCTCTCAGCTGCAGGAACCCTGGATGCCGTTCAGGCCCGGGGTGTTCAGACGCAGCATGCTTTTGTGGTCGATGCCGTTGGCTTCCAGGCTGGCGGCGTAGTCCGGGGTGAACGGCTGGTCGTTCAGCTGCCAGAGCGCCTGGCTGAAATCGATCTTCGCGCTGTCCGGATGGGCCTGGATCGCGGGCTTGAGCACCTGCTCGAGGAACTCGGCAAAGGGCATGCCGGGGGCAACCAAGAACGCGAGCGCGGAGCAGTACATCAGGTGCTCTTCCCAGTAGAGGTAGAGCAGTTGCATGCCGTTGAAGTTGGCCTGCACATCCCGTGGCGTGGCGGTGTATTCGCCGATTGAGTTGACAGTCATGATCGAACCCTCTTGTTCTTGGAATGGCTCAGGGGCGGTGCTTCACCCCTGAGCGGCTGGCGCTGCCTCAGGCGGCGCCCAGGCTCTTGTCCGCCGGGGCGGCAGTTGGTGGGGTCTGACCTTTCAGGGCCAGCCAGCGCTGGTGCTCGGGCGAGCCCAGGTACTCCAAATTGTCCACGCCGCTTTTGATGTGGTAGTACTTCTGCACCACCGTCTCGACATCCCCGCCTTCGCAGTTGCCCTGGTAGATCTGGTGCACCGGCAGCCAGGCCTGGATGTACTTCACCGGCTCGTTCTTGAAGATGTCGCAGCAGCCATCCGAGCAGAAGTGATAGCGCTCCCCCTCGTGCACCAGGCTGCGCAGGCTGAGCTTGGTCGGATCGTCCGGCTCGGTGAAAATCGCCGGTACCTGGCACACCTGGCAGAGGTGCGGCAGGGTGTCGCTGTAGAAGCGCTCACCCTTGGCCTGCTGCTCACGCCAGAACTCGAAGCGCGGGCGGTAGTATTTGTCGAAGGTGTCCGGGTATTTCTCCGACAGCCAGTTCAGTTCCTCGTCGCCGGGTATCCAGGTATGGAAGTTGGTGGCCTTGCTGTATTGATAGAAGGCCCCCCACACCTGGTGGGTGATGTGCTCCTTGCCGATGGTGGCCTGCTCGACGTATTTCGGCGGCCGGATGCCATAGCGCTCCAGATCCTTGAACAGCGCGCCACCGGCCTGCTCGAAGTAGACCCCCCAGGCCTCAGACCAGGACATCACTTTGTTCGGCAGCATGTAGTCCATCATCATGCCGATCAGGGTCAGCAGGCGGTAACCGCGCCAGAACCACTTATCGATCCAGCGCTGGATGATGGGCACGTTGTCTTCATGCTGTTCGAGCAGGAACTTGATCACTTCCAGACCCAGGGTCATGTGCCGCGCCTCGTCCGACTGCGCGGAGAAACCGAAGGTGACCGTGGCCATATCGCCGTTGTAGGCGGCACCGGACATGAAGGGTACGAACAACAGGTTGGTCAGCACGTACTCGAAGGAGAACGAGACGGCGGTAAGGAACTCGAACGGACCGGCGGTCCGCGCATCGTCCATAAAGGACTTGGGTACCGAGAGGAACCAGACCCGGTCGTACATGTGGGCGAAGTCATGCAAACCATCGAAGTGCTTGTTGTAATGGCTCATGGCGTGGACTTGCGTCTGCACATGGCGCAGCTCGTCGATCGCCTGCATCTGACAGGCGACCCGCGCACCGGCGCCACTGAATTGCCGGCCAACCCGCGAGAAGCCCTGGAAGGCCTGGTATTCCAGCGGTGAAACGCCGGTGAGGAACAGTTTCAGGGCGTTGACGTAGCGGGCATCGGAGATGTTCTGATGACCGTTATTCTGGGCGAAGGCATCGAAGATCGCGTAGAGCTTCTTCTCTTTCTCCGCCTGGTATTTCCAGTAGCTGTCCATGGTCAGGCGGAAGGGGTCTTCCCACTTGTCCCAGTCGGTGATCTTGATGCCCTCGAAGTGCTCCAGCGGGAACACGTCTTCTTTCTTCTGGTAGGTCGTTTCCCAGGCCAGATCGCGGGTCAGGTAGCGGTATTTGTCTTTCAGGTTGAGGCGTTTCTTGTTGTGGGTAGCCATGAGCTTGTCTCCTAGTTCTTCCACTCGAGGACGAAGCGGTCATCGTCCTCGTCGACGTTGCCGCCGATGGTGATTACGTCCACCAGCATTTCCTGGACGTCCCAGGCGCGGCCGAGGTTCTCTTCCACGGTTTCCCTGCGGATCTCCAGGCGCTTCTCGGCCTCGATACGGATCATCGCCGGGTGGTGCTGAACGACGGCGTGGGGGTTGTCCTGGATGATCGCTTCCACCAGGTAACGTGCGTTGTCGTTATCCTGGAAGGCGATGTAGACGAGTGATGACATGCTTTATTCCTCGCGGCTTTTCAGGCCGATTTTCTGCAGGCGAGTAGCGAAGGCGCTGCGGACTTCATCCAGCGCGGCGATACCGGTGGCTTCCTCGGCCAGGGGCAACAATGCCTCGTAGGCACGCGGCTCCCAGACCTCCAGCCAGGCCTGCACCTGCTCACGGTTAGCGTCATTTTCGGCAAGCACGGTCTTGAACATGGCGTCGACCCAGCGCGTGCTTTCGCCGTACCAGTCGCGCATGAACTCGGTGAGCATGGCCACATCGCTGCCACCGTTCTCTGTGAGCCATTGGTCGAAGCGCTGGTACATCAGCGGCTGCAGCAAGCCGTCGAGCACCAGGTTCTGCGCCAGGCCCAACTCGAACCAGTCGCGGATCACGAAGCTGTCTTCGACGTAGCGACGCAGGCCCTGCCAGATCGGGTCGTCGAGCCAATAGGCCTTGGCTTGATCCAACGCCTCGCCGGTGCCGCCATCGAGCAGCAGGCCGATGCGCGAGAGGTACTGGCCCATGCCCAGGCGGTCCATCGCCTGGTAGATGTGCATCTGGGTCACGGTGGCGGCGATGCTGTCGCCGGCGATGCTGCTGTTATTCATGTTGGCGCCCAGCTCGGCATGCCGCAGCGGCACCAGGCAGCGCAGCAGCTTGGCCTGCAACTCGGCCGGCAGACGGCTCAGCAGCTCACGCTTTTCGCAGAAGCCATAGGCGTGTTCGGCGGCTTCCTGCATCCGCGCGCGGGTCTGCACATAGGCGCCGTAGTAGAATTGGCGGGGGTCGGTGACCTTGTGCCAATCGGTCATGCGGATCGCCGTGCGGGTCGGATCGTGCAGCTCGTGCTGCGGGTCCCACAGCGGGCGATAGTGAAAGTTGGTGACCGCTTCGATGTCGTAGCTGGCTTCCTGATAGCGGCTCGCCGGCTTGTCGCCGAAACGGCGCTGCAGGTTGCCGTAGGTCTGGCGGATCGGATCCACCGTATTGGTCTTGATCTCTACGCTCATATCAACCGTACCGTCTTGTTGTTGTGTGTGTTCGGCTGTCGCTCGTGCTTACTCTCGGTCGTTCGCCTCGCGTCGTCCGACATCGCCGTAGCGCCACTTGGCCGCGTCTTCATCCACCGCTTGGCACATCGCCGCGTCCATCTGCACCACACGCTGGCACTGGCAGAAGGTGGCGAAGGCTGCCTGTGGCAGTACCAGCTCGACGAACAGCTCCGGATGACCAATGGCGAAATCGAATTCGACGAACCTGGCATCCGGCTCGCTGCGCACCCGGACATAACGGGTTAGCTGATCGAAGGGAATCTCTGGGTCTTTCATCTCGCCGGTTCCTAACTGGTTGCTGGCAAAGGCCCTAACGCAACGCCTGTGCCAAGGCGCCAAAAAAGAACATAAGTTATTGTATTTTAATGATCTTTAATTTAATCCCCGGCACAGGAAACACGCCGTGAAGGCAGGCACCCCACGGGCTTTTTGAGCATTTGATCAATTGCTACGGCACACTTGAGCAAATGCTCACAGGCTCTGCGCAAGGCAACCGATGGCCCGCCTCAGGCCCTGGCGCCTTTCATCATTTGGTTGACTTTCATCTGCCGAAAAAGGCGAATAAGGTGGGTTGGCGTTGCGCCAACACGGCCGAAAGGCCGCCTGGAGTGTTCGCTGAATACATCGATTGCCGTGAGCTTTCGAGGTACTTCAGCGCCCCCCTACAACAATAAATCAGGGGATTTGAGTTCATGCCTATCCGCTATAAACCCGAGATGCAATACGCAGACTTCAAGGACCTCACCAGCCTCATCCACTTCCAGAGCACGGAAGGCAAGATCTGGCTGGGCGAGCAGCGCATGCTGCTGTTGCAGGTTTCCGCGATGGCCAATTTCCGCCGCGAGATGGTCAACACCCTGGGCATCGAGCGGGCCAAGGGATTCTTCCTGCGCATGGGTTACCAGTCCGGACTGAAGGACGCCGAACTGGCCTGGAAGCTGCGCCCGAATGCCAGCGAGTACGACATGTTCCTCGCCGGCCCGCAGCTGCATTCGCTCAAGGGCCTGGTCAAGGCCCGCCCCACCGAGGTCGATATCGACAAGGAAAGCGGACGCTTCTACGTCGAGGTGGAGTGGATCGACTCCTTCGAGGTGGAAATCTGCCAGACCGAGCTGGGGCTAATGCAAGACCCGGTGTGCTGGACTCTGCTCGGCTACGCCTGCGCCTATTCCTCGGCGTTCATGGGCCGGGAAATCATCTTCAAGGAAGTCAGCTGCCGCGGCTGCGGCGGCGACAAGTGCCGGGTCATTGGCAAGCCGGCCGAAGAGTGGGACGACGTTGCCAGCTTCAAACAGTATTTCAAGAACGACCCCATCATCGAGGAACTCTACGAGTTGCAATCGCAACTGGTGTCGCTGCGTACCAACCTCGACAAACAGGAAGGCCAGTACTACGGCATCGGTCAGACCCCGGCCTACCAGACCGTGCGCAATATGATGGACAAGGCCGCACAGGGCAAAGTCTCGGTGCTGCTGCTTGGCGAGACCGGGGTCGGCAAGGAGGTCATCGCGCGCAGCGTGCACCTGCGCAGCAAACGCGCCGCCGAGCCCTTTGTCGCGGTGAACTGTGCGGCGATCCCGCCGGACCTGATCGAGTCCGAATTGTTCGGCGTGGAAAAAGGCGCCTTCACCGGCGCCACTCATCCACGCATGGGCCGCTTCGAGCGGGCCGACAAGGGCACCATCTTCCTTGACGAGGTGATCGAACTCAGCCCGCGCGCTCAGGCCAGCCTGCTGCGCGTGCTGCAAGAGGGCGAGCTGGAGCGAGTTGGCGACAACCGCACGCGCAAGATCGACGTAAGGGTTATCGCCGCCACCCACGAGGACCTGGCCGAAGCGGTCAAGGCCGGGCGTTTTCGCGCCGACCTGTACTACCGGCTGAACGTCTTCCCGGTGGCGATCCCGGCGTTGCGCGAACGCCGCGAGGACATTCCGCTGCTGGTTGAGCACTTCCTGCAGCGCTTCCACGAGGAGTACGGCAAAAGAACCCTCGGCCTTTCGGACAAAGCCCTGGAGGCCTGCCTGCATTACAGCTGGCCGGGCAATATCCGCGAACTGGAAAACGTCATCGAGCGCGGCATCATCCTCACCGAACCGAACGAAAGCATCAGCGTGCCGGCGCTGTTTCCACGGCCGCCGAAAGAAACGTCGATCGACAGCGAGCGAGTGTCATCGGACGGCGTGCTGATCCAGCCGGACAATGGCCAGGGCAGCTGGATCAGCCAGTTGCTGGGCAGCGGCCTGAGCCTCGACGAGATCGAGGAAAGCCTGATGCGCGAAGCCATGCAACAGGCCAACCAAAACGTCTCCGGTGCCGCGCGCTTGCTCGGCCTAAGCCGACCGGCACTGGCCTATCGGCTGAAGAAAATCGGCATCGAAGGCTAGCGCATCGTAGGCTGGGCGAGCGGCGCCAAGCGCTGAGCAATCAGACACTGCTATCGCGGCGCGGCAGGTAACCCAGCACGCGATATACCGCCTTGCGCCGATGCGGAGCGCCAGCGCCAGGCGTTTCGCCATTTGGTGAAACGCCTGATGATTTTGATTATTTGATTAACCCCTCTTCCCCCACTTCAGTGCTACACCCCTCCACAAGCTGTTTCTCTCCCAAAAAAACCAAATCCAATCAACAACTTGAAACTACTTGCGGGTCACCGTCGGTGGTCTGGCACAGGCGTTGCTTTCGCCTTGTCGGCCGCCTCACGACAACAACAATCACAAGTGGTGACACGTGATGAACCATAACAAGCAGTCGCACGGCCTGTTGCCGTGCGTCCTGAGCCGCCCGGTACGCTCGGCACTCGGGATGTTTCTCCTACCCATTGTGCTCGCCGGCTGCGAAGCCGAACTCAACCTGGCCGGAGTCGCCGCCGAAGGCAGCAAATCCAGCCGCCGCACCGATTACTACCAGGCTCTCGCCAGCGTGCCGCAGGCTACACTGTTGGCCGGCAACAACGGCGTGTTGCTGACCAGCCTTGACCAGGGGCAGAGCTGGACGCGCCAGGTGATCGCCAAGGGCGCCAGCCTGATCGACCTCGACGCCTGCGCCGACGGCAGTTTCATCGCCCTGAGCTTCGACAACCGCCTGTGGCACAGCGCCGACCTCGGCCTGAGCTGGCGCGAACACGCCCTGCCGACCGAGGAGCAAATGCTGACCGCCGCCTGCGCCCCGGATGGCGCCTGGTGGGTAGCCGGCGGCCTGACCACCCTGCTCGTTAGCCACGACCAAGGCGGCGACTGGACGCACACCAGCCTCGACGAAGACGCCATGCTGACCAACCTGCAGTTCATCGACCGCGACCATGCGGTGGCCGTAGGTGAGTTCGGTATGCTCTTCGCCAGCCAGGACGGCGGCGCCAACTGGCAGCTGGCCGGCACCCTGCCGGACGAGTTCTACCCGCACGCCAGCTACTTCCGCAGCCCCGAGGAGGGCTGGGTCGGTGGCCTCAACGGCTTTATCTACCACACCGCAGATGCCGGGCAGAGCTGGCAACGCCAGAGCACGTCGAGCAGCGCGCCGATCTTCGGCTTTCTAGCGAGTGACAACGGCCTGTTCGCCGTCGGCGACCACAGCAGCGTGCTGCAACTGGCCGGTGAACAGTGGCAAACGCTGCCGACGCCCGATGCGCCGGTCTACTTGCGCGCCATCACCGCGGATAGCGCGCAACGCCTGATCGTTGCCGGCGGCCGCGGCCTGCTGCTGACCCTCGACACCGCGCCCAGCGCTACGCCCGCCGTTGCCACCACGACCGACTGAGACCCGTCACCATGCCGATACTGCATCCGTTTAGCCATAAGTTGGCTCAGGCCAAGGTCTGGCTGTTCGACCACCCGCGCACCGTGCTGGCGATCATCGCGGTGCTGACCCTGTTCTTCGCCCTGCGCATTCCCGGGCTGAAGGTCTACACCGACTTCTCCGATCTGCTGCCGCAGGAACACCCGTACATCCAGCTGCACAACAGCATCAAGGACAGCTTCGGCGGCGCCAACGTGCTGGTCATCGGCGTGGCCTTCGACAAAGGCGACCTGTTCAGCAACGAGCGCCTGGCCTTGATCGATCGGGTCACCCAGGCGGTGGACAGCCTACCCGGAGTCAACCACAACCTGGTCAGCAGCCTGACCCACCGCAACTCGCGCAAGGTCTGGCTGACCGAGGTCGGCAGCATCAACTCCGAGCCTTACTACCAACCCGAGTTTGGCCAGCTCTCCGCCGCGCAGTTGGACGCGATGAAAGCCGACGTGGTGGCCAACCCGCGGGTCTATGGCCCATTGGTGTCGCCGGACCTGCAAGTGGCGCTGGTCAAGGCGCAACTGATCGAAGGCCAGCTCGACTACGCCAAAACCTTCGCGCAGATCCAGGCGCTGCGCGAAGCCGAGAAGATCGACGGGGTGACCCTCTACGCCACCGGCCAGCCGGTGCTGGTGGGCTGGGCCTACACCTACATGAGCCAGATTTTGCAGATATTCATCTTCACCGTGCTGATCATGCTGGCGCTGCTGGTAATGCATTTCCGCAAGGCCTATGGCGTGCTGATCCCACTCGGCGGGGTAATGATATCGACCATCTGGGGCCTCGGCATCATCAGCCTGCTGGGCTACAACCTCGACCCCCTGGGCCTGGTGATTCCCTTCCTGATCGCCGCCCGGGCCATGAGCCACGGCGTGCAGCTGGTCGAGCGTTATTACGCCGAGGTCAAACTGCTCGGCGACGGCCCGCTGGCCGCGCGCGCCACCTTCGACAGCCTGTTCCGCCCCGGCACCCTGGGCATTGTCTCGGACGCCATCGGCCTGCTGCTGATCGCCATCGGCTCAATCGCCCTGAACACCAAGCTGGGCATCTATGCCTCGCTGTGGGCGACCACGGTGATCTTCAGCGTGCTGATCGGCGTGCCGCTGCTGCTGTCGATCCTGCCCAAGCCGAAGAACCCGGAGATGCGCGAGACCGCGCTGCGCCACATCGGCGCGATCTGTGCGCGGACGGTGGCCAACCCGAGCGCCGCGCGCAAGGCGCTGGGCCTGGCTGCGCTGGCCATCCTCGCCAGCCTGTGGGCCTCCTCCCAGGTGCGCATCGGCGACTCCGAGCCCGGTTCGCCGATCCTCTACCCGGAACACGACTACAACGTCTCGTCCAAGGAGATCAACCAGCGCTTCCCCGGCTCGGAAGAGCTGTACATCGTCGCCGAGCATGCCGAGAAAGGCGGAATCAAGAAACCCGAGGTGCTGCGCGCCCTGCAATCGCTGCAAAACCACATGCTCAGCGACCCCTCGGTCGGCGGCAGCAAGGGCTTGCCGGACCTGATCACCCAGGTCAACCGGCTGATGCACAACGACGATCCGCGCTGGCTGCAGATTCCCCACGACGCCAATTACGTCGGCGGGCTGATGTTCACCTACATGGCCTCCAGCCCGATCCCCGGGGCGCTCAACGAGTTCACCGACACCGACGACCGCGTCGCCAACCTGGTGTTCTATTACAAGGATCGTCAGGGCGAGACCATCCGCCGCGCCATCCACATGGCCAAGCAGTGGATCGAGCAGCACGGCGATGCAGTGCCGGGGCTGAGCATCCGCCTGGCTGGCGGTACCCTCGGCGTGGCCGCGGCGATGAACGAGTCGGCATTCGAGACCAACCTGGTGGTGCTGCCGCTGGTGTTCCTGCTGATCTTCACCTTCGTCATGCTGTTCTACACCTCCTGGCATGCCGGCTTGATGATGCTCCTGGCGATGGCCTTCGCCACCGCGCTGACCTACGCCTATATGGGCCTGGCCGGCATGGGTATCGACATCAACACGGTGCCGGTGATCGCCGTCGGCATTGGCGTGGGCATCGACTACTCAATCTACATGATGGATCGCATCCGCGAGGAAATGGCCAAGTTTGGCCGTCTCACCGACGCGGTGCGCCAGGCCATCGCCACCACCGGCATGGCCATCAGCTTCACCGCACTGACCCTGATGGCCGGGATCATCATGTGGGTGATCCTCTCGGACCTGCGTTTCCAGTCCGATGCCGCCCTGCTGCTGTGCGTGATGATCGTCATCAACGCCATCGCCGCCATGTTGCTGGTACCCGCCTGGGTGCTGGTGTTCAAACCGAAGTTCATCACCGGGGCCTATGCCGACGAAGACGGCATTCTGCACGCCGACGCTGCCGTGCCCGCCTCTGCCGAATCCCTGCCGGTCGCGCCCCGCGTGGCGACCGGCGGGCTGCCGCAAGGGGAACGCCATCCGGCCTGAACCGGATGCCTTCCCACACTTAAACCGCACGAGGATCTGTCATGCCGACAACAACAAAAATGGGCCTGCGACACTGGAGTCTGGCCCTGCTGGGCGGCTCAAGCCTTGCTCTGACGCCACTGACTTCGGTCATGGCCGAGGAAGAAATGCAGTTCACCGGTTACTACGAGAATGCCACCTTCGTTCGCGATAGCGCCGGATTGTCGAAATTCCGCAACACCGTGCAGGTCAACGCGGACAAGAAATTCGGCACCCTGGGCCAGCTGAACTTCAACAACGTGGCCTTCCACGGCACATTCCGCGCCACCTACGACGGGGTCTACGACCTCAACAGCAGCGAGTACGGCAGTGGCGCGGGCGGCGCGGTCAACCTGGAGAACAACATCGCCGGCGCGGGCTCGACTGTGCCGCACGGCGGTGGCATCCGTCCGCCAGGCACCTTCTTCGGCTTCAACGACGCGCGCAACCCCAACGAGGGGATGATCGTGCTCGGCGAAAACCTGCACAAAACCCGTGGCGGCGTGGCCTTCGGCGTACCGGTACGGCCCTGCGACAAGGACAGCCGCGGCTGCATCGACGACTACCTCGACTACAGCAGCAACGACCTGCGCTTCCCCGAGTTCAACGAACGCCTGGACTTCATCCGCGAACTCTACGTCGACTTCGACAACCAGCTGCCCAACGGCGACATCCTTAGCTGGCGTCTGGGCAAGCAGCAGGTGATCTGGGGTCGCACCGACCTGTTCCGCGTGCTCGACGTGATCAACCCGATCGACTTCTCGCGCAACAACATCTACGACGAACTGGAGGACATCCGCATCCCGATGTGGATCGCCAAGGCCGACTGGCGGATGGGCGCCAACGAGGTGTTCGACGACCTGAACCTGTCGTTCGTGTGGAACTTCGACAAGTTCCGCCCGCACAACCTCGGCCAGTGCGGCACGCCGAACTCGGCCCTGGATGCCGGCTGTTTCTTCCGCGGCATGAACAACCTCTGGGAAAACGGCGGCACCGTGGCCAACTTCGCCGGCGGTAACATCGCCACCGACTTCGGCCCCGGCCAGATCGGTATCCGCAAGGCGCACATGCCGTCCTGGAGCCTGTCCAACACCCAGTTCGGCATCAAGCTGGAAGGCGTCTATGGCGATTTCGGCTTCTCGCTGAACGCCCTGACCTACCGCTCGCAACTGCCCTCGCTGCGTGGCGGCATCCCGGCGCAGAACGCCTTCACCGGTGAAACCGCGGTATGGCCGGGCCTGATCGCCTTCGATATCCATTTCCCGCGGGTCAACCTGATCGGCGGTTCGATCGACTACTACTCGCAAGCGATCGACACGGTGTTCCGCTTCGAAGTCGCGCACACCGAGGGCGAGGAGTTTGCCAACACCCTGCAATCACGGCTGTTCTCCGAGTCCGACGTCACCCGTTACGTGATCGGTGCGGACAAGAACATCTTCATCCCCTTCCTCAACCCGGGCCGCGCGTTCCTCTTCTCCGGCCAGCTGTTCGGCCAGCACATCCACGAGCACCAGCTTGAGGATCGTCCGCTGGGCAAGGTCGGCATGCCGGACTGGGAACAGAACTGGATCGGCACCCTGCTGGTCAAGGGCTGGTGGATGAACGACCGGCTGAGCCCGCAGGTGCTAGTGGCCCACGACCTCAAGGCCCATGCCACGGCCATCGCGCCGAGCGTGGAGTACCTGTTCAGCGACAACCTGAAGATCATCGCCGGCGCCAACTTCAAGGTCGGCCGTGGTGCTCGCGAGTTCGACGACTGCCGTAGCTGCAACCCCTGGGACCCCTTCACCAGCTTTGGCCTGCCTGCCGGGGTGAGTGCCGGCCTATCCGGCTACGAGCCGCTCGGCCGCTTCCGCGCCGGCCCCATCGGTATGGCGCAGAAGGAAGACGAACTGCAACTGACCCTGCGTTACAGCTTCTGATCAATCACGAGGAATAGCCATGAACTACAAGAAATCCCCGCAGAACCGCGCCCTGGCGCTGGCCCTGTTGACGCTGGGCGCAACTAGCGGCGTGCACGCCGCCGACGAGGCGGTGATCCAGCAGTCCTTCTACCCCTACCAGAACGACAAGCCGAGCTTCGCCGGTCTGAGCGCCGGCATGACCATCAACAAGGGCAACGTCGCCCAGTTCAAGGAGATTCTCGACCCGGCCTTCTACGGCTTTATCGAGAAAGGTTGGGTGGAGCTGAAGGTCGGTGACACCACCTCCTTCGACCTGCACCCCAACTATGTCGAGGCTACCCGCCAGCACATGGACACGGTCAAACTCGGCGCGAAGCCCGGCGAGATCAGCGGCGCCGTGGCCGGCCGGCCGTTCCCCCAGGAGCCGGACGCGAACGACCCGCGCGCCGGCGAGAAGCTCGCCTGGAACTTCAAGTACGGCTACAACTGGGGCGACAGCGCCGCCGTCTCGCCGTTCTACTGGAAGTTCCGCGACATGAACACGGGCAAGCTGGAACGCACCATCAAGTTCGACTTCCACTTCCTCAACTTCACCCGCCGGGTCAACCAAGAGCCCACGCCGGCGATCACCCCCAACCCGTCGCAGCTGTTCCGCGGCACCTACGTCAAGGCGCTGGAGCCGTATGACGTACGCAACACCCAGCTGTTGATCCACCGCGCCGAAGACGACCTCAAGCGTGACAACTCCTGGCTGTACCTGGGCTTCCAGCGCCGCGTGCGGCGCCTGGCCACCGGCCAGGTGACCGATGCCTTCCTCGGCTCCGACCTGATGATCGAGGACTTCGAGGGCTACAACGGGCGCATCTCCGATATGCAGTGGAGCTACAAGGGCACCCGCTTCTTGCTGATGCCCTTCTACAACCACAACGACCTGACGCTGGACAGCGAAACGCACAAGGACAGCGACGGTTACCAGGTAGTGGCGTTCGGCGGCCAGGGCGGCTGTTTCCCCAACATCACCTGGCAGCTGCGCAAGGTCTACGAGGTGGAATCGGTGCCGGTGGACGGCAGCCACCCACTGTCCAAGCGCGTGCACTACATGGATGCGCAGACCTTCACCGTGCCGCGCACCGTGTCGTATGACCGCAAGGGCAGCATGTGGAAGACCTTCACCATCGGCCAGGCCCACCCGGATCACCACCTGCCGAAGAACAAGGGCTCCGGCGTGTCGATCGACGACAGCTTCACGATGATCGACATCCAGGCCATGCACTGCACCACAGGGCAGTTCAAGGGCCAGGTCGATCCGGATATGAGCAAGCCGGAGATGTTCAGCGTTCAGCATATGCGCGCTACCGGTAACTAAAGCCCCGCCTCCAAGGCCAACCCACGGGTTGGCCTTGTTCTTCAATCGCTACCGGCAAGGCCTGATCCACAACGGCGACGTCAATTGCTGCCGCTCGGGGACAGGCCATGTGCCGCTGTAACCCCACAAGGATTCGCATTGATGGCACGGAACAACCCTCGGAGCGAAATGGCCCAGGCGCAGGATCTGCTTCTGGTGCTGACCGATGCCAAAGGCGTCATTACCTATGCCAGCTCAAGCTTTTGCCACTTGGCCGGCTACAGCGAGGCGCAACTGCTGGGCCAGCCCATAGCGCGACTGCGTCACGCCGAGATGCCCGGCGGCCCCTTCAAGGACCTCTGGGAAACCCTCGGCCGCGGCCAGTCCTGGATGGGCATGCTGAAAAACCGCCGAGCCGATGGCGAGGCGTTCTGGGTGGATGCCTATATCAGCCCCATCCTCGACAACGGCCAGGTTCTGGAGTATCAGGCGATTTACCGTCGCCCTACGGCGGACGTCATTGCCCGCGCCAGCGAGGTCTATCGCGTGCGCGCGCAAGGCAAACAACCGGCAGCCCTGCGAAAGCCAAACCCAGCACTGGCTGAGCGCCTCAGCCTAAGCGCCTGCCTGGCCTTCCTGCCCTTGATCACGCTGGCCCTGGCGCAGGCGCCGCTAATTGGCGGGCTCACCCTGCTACTGTCGGGCGCCCTGTGTTGGGCCCTGCTGCGCTGGCAGAGCCGAGCCTTCCGGGAGTTGGTGGATAGCAGCCAACGCCTGGTGCAGCACCCGATCAAACAGCTGATCTACACCGGACGGGTGGATGAGGTCGGCCAGTTACAACTCGCCATGCGCCTGCTCGAGGTGAAATTGTCCGCCATGGTGGCGCGCATCCATGACAGCAGCAGCCAGGTCGCCGAACATGCCAGCCAGGCCACCAGCCTGATCGGCACCAGCAACGACGCCTCCCAGGAACAGCAACACGCCCTGGCCGGCATTTCCGCCGCCGTGGAGGAATTCACCGCGACCATCCAGGAAGTAGCGAGCAACACCCTCAACGCCGCCGAGTTGGCGCAGCAGGCGCAACAGCTGGCCGATGCTGGGCGCCTGCGCGTGGGCCTGGCCCATCACAGCATCGGTTTGCTGGCCGAAACCCTGAACAGCTCGGCCCGCGCGGTGGCGACCCTGACTCAGCAAAGCCAGGCGATCGGACGCATTTTGGACGTGATCCGCGGCATCGCCGAACAGACCAACCTGCTCGCGCTGAACGCTGCCATCGAGGCTGCGCGCGCCGGAGAGAATGGCCGCGGCTTCGCCGTGGTGGCCGATGAGGTGCGCTCCCTGGCCCAGCGCACCCAGTCCTCCACCGATGAGATTCAGGCCATGATCGAGGCCTTGCGCGAGGGAACCTCCGAGGTGGTGCGGGCGATGGAGCAAGGCCAGAGCCAGTCGCAGTCCAGCGTTACCGAGGTGGATGCCGCCGCCGCGGCCTTGGTCAGCATTCTCGACACCATCGGCGCGATCACCCAACTGAGCGCGCAAATCGCCAGTGCCAGCGACCAACAAAGCCTGGCGGCGGAAGAGATCAACCATAAGCTGCATGCCATTCATGAACTGGCCCTGCAGAGCTCTGACCAACTGCGCGATACCTTGCGCTTCGCCGCGCAGGTGACCGCCCAGGCACAACGCCAACAATCCCTTGTTGGGCATCTTCTGACGGCGTAAAGATCGGTGGCGTTGCTGAAGTAGCGCTGCGCTTTTCACACTGCGGCTAAGCTTGTCTGTTCAGCTCGACACTCAACAGAGCAACCTGCGACGTGCCGATGACCAGGTGTCACGTCTCCAGTATAGGTTTTCTCGGGTTCAGGTAGAACGTCGGAAACCTATGATTCACGGGACACTTTCAGCCTCCTGAAGAAAGCTTTTGACACAGGCTGCGAGCGTTTTTATTCAGTGATAGCCATGCTCATGGGTCACCTTGCCCCGGAACACGTAATAGCTCCAGGCGGTGTACATCAGGATGAAGGGGATGATGAACAGCGCGCCGACCAGTGCGAAGCCTTGGCTCTGCGGCGGCGCGGCGGCGGCCCAGATGGATATCGAGGGCGGGATGATGTTCGGCCACAGACTGATGCCCAGGCCGCTGTAGCCGAGGAAGATCAGCACCAGGGTGAGCACGAACGGCGAGTAGTGGGCGTTGTTCTTTCACCGCGCGCAGCAGGGCCAGGGTACAGACCAGCAACAACACCGGCACCGGCACCGGCACCGGCAGGAACTAGAACAGATTGGGCAGGCTGAACCAGCGCTGGGCGATGGCCCACCGCGCACCCGCAGCACAGGCTCCAGATCCCGGTGAGGACCATCAGCATGCCCAGGCCGACCATCACCCGGAACGACCAGAACACGATGCTCGAGTTGGGTCGATCTTCCGGCGGGAATTCCTTCAGCGCCGGGACCTGCTTATCCAGGCGGTGGGGCAGGATCAGGCTGCCGAGGGCGGGAATCTCCAGCTTGAAGCGGGTTTCCTCGCGCCCCATGTCCGGCCAGCCGAACAGGATCAGCGGGGTCGGCTCGTCACCGACGTTTTCCCAGTGGCCCTCGATCGCGGCGATCTTCGCCGGCTGATGTTTTAGGGTATTGAGGCCATGGAAGTCACCGATGAGCGCCTGGATCGGTGCAACGATCAAGGCCATCCACATGGCCATCGAGAGCATCTTGCGGATCGCCGGGTTGTCCCGCCCGCGCAGCAGGTGCCAGGCCGCCGAGGCGCCGACGAAGAAGGCAGTGGCAACAAAGGCCGCAGTGGCCATATGCGCCAGCCGGTAGGGGAATGACGGGTTGAACACCACCGCGAACCAGTCCACCGGAATCACCCTCCCATCGATGATCTCGAAGCCTTGCGGGGGTCTGCATCCAGCTGTTCGAGGCGAGAATCCAAAAGGCTGAGATCAGCGTGCCGATAGCCACCATCAGCGTGGAGAAGAAGTGCAGTCCCGGCCCCACGCGGTTCCAGCCGAATAGCATGACGCCGAGGAAGCCCGCCTCGAGGAAGAAGGCGATGAGTACCTCGTAGGTAAGCAAGGGGCCAGTGATACTGCCGGCAAAATCAGAGAAAGCACTCCAGTTGGTGCCGAATTGATAGGCCATCACCAGGCCGGAAACCACGCCAATGCCGAAGTTGACGGCGAAGATCTTCGACCAGAAATGGTAGAGGTCGCGGTAGACCTCCTGCTGCGTCTTCAGCCACAGGCCTTCCAACACCGCCAGATAGCTGGCTAGGCCGATGGTGATGGCCGGGAAGATAATGTGGAATGAGATGGTGAACGCAAACTGGATTCGGGCCAGGTCGACAGCCTCCAAGCCAAACATAACTACACCTCATCAGCTATAGGAAGTCTGGCCTAAGCTGGCGCCGGCCTTGGTGCATGCGGTAACTCTACCCATGTGGCCCGCAGACCCGGCTCAGGATGTTTTTTTGAGCAATTGCAGGACGTCAGCGGGCCGTATCGGCAGGTGGCGAAGTCGAGCGCCGACGGCAGCGAAAATCGCATTGCCGATCGCGGGACCGACCACTGTGGTAGCGGGCTCACCCAGGCCGACCGCGGCTTCGGTGCTCGGGAGGAATTCGATCTCCATCTCGGGGACGTCACCCATCCGCAACGGCGTGTAGGTGTCGAGATTGGTGTCCTTCACCTCCCCTTTCTCGATCTGCGTGCCTTCGTGCAGCGTCATGCTCACGCCCCAGAGGGCGGCCCCCTCCATCTGCGCGAGAGCGCCATCGGGATGCACAATGGTGCCCGCGTCGACAACGATGGTGAGTTTTTCCAGCTTCACCACGCCGCTGGCACGATCAACCTTCACGCGGGCCACGCAGGCGAGCCAGGTCGGCATGCCGCGCTCCTGACCGAAGGTGGTGGCGATGCCCAGCCCGCTGTCTGCCGGCAGTGTGCCGCCCCAGTTGGTTTTTTCCGCTGCGCGCTTGAGCACCTTGGCCTGACGGGTGGCGCCGCCGACTGCATTGGGTGCGCTACCGGCGTTCCTGCCTTTGCCATCGAGCAGGGCGAGGCGGAAGGCGAGCGGATCGGCATCGACCGAGTGGGCGGCCTCATCCATGAAGCACTCCAGGGCCCAGTTGGTCCAGCCCGGCCCAACCGAACGCAACCAACCGGGTCGGAAGGTGCGGTTGGCGAGGTCGTTGGACAGGGCGCGTACCCGATGCGCGCCGACCGAATACCAGTGGTCGGCCCCGGCTATCGCGAAGGGGTCGTAAGGCACGCCATTCGCGCCCTTGGGCATGAAGTCCGGCACCATGATCTGGGTCGGCCAGCCAGCGGCGGCATGATGCTCCATGGCAATTACGCTGCCGCCTTCGCCGAAGGCCAGGCGCAGGCGTTGGATCGAGGGCGAACGGATGGAGTCGAAGCGCACATCGTCGGCGCGGGTGCAGAGCATCTTCACCGGCTTGCCGATGGCTTTGGCCGCCAGCGCCGCCGGCACGGCATAGTCGCCGTTGAGCCTGCGCCCGAAGCCGCCGCCTAACAGATAGCTGCGCATGATGATCTTGTCCTGGCCGACCCCGAGCGCCTTCGCCAGTACCGGCAGGATCAGCGACTGCCACTGGTTGCCGGTGTGGATTTCCCAGATACCGTCCTTCTCGAACGCCAGTGCGTTGAGCGGTTCCAGTTGGAAGTGCAGGACGCTCGCCGTGCTGTAGTGCGGCGGCAAAAACTGAGTGCAACACCTGACCCTTTCGGTAAGGTGCTGCCCCTATGTCTTATCACGAACTTAGCATCGAAGAACGCATCACCATTCAACTCGGCCAGGCTCAAGGCTTCAGCCTGCGTCGGATTGCCGGCCTGATCAAACGATCACCCTCGACCATCAGCCGCGAGCTGCGTCGCAATAGATGCTCTGGTGCCAGCTACTTGGCCTGTACCGCCCAGCAGCAGATGCGGGCCCGTCGTCAGGCCTGTCGCCCCCAACGCAAACTCTTGCCAGGCAGTGAACGCTTTGAGCTGGTGACCCACATGCTGCGTGAACGTTTGTCTCCCGAGCAGATTGCCGGCAAGCTGCGCCGCATGAACATACCCAGCCTCAGAGACGCCTACGTCTGTCGCGAGACGATTTACAACGCGATCTATGCACTGCCAGTGGGCGAGTTGCGCAAGGAGTTGATCGTTTGCCTGCGCCAGGGGAAAACGGATCGCCGGTCGCGTTCTGGCGGTGTGGATCGACGTGGCCAGATTCCCGATATGGTCAGCATCCATGTGCGCCCGCCAGAGATCGAAGACCGGCTGATGCCGGGCCATTGGGAGGGTGACCTGATCAAGGGCAAGGCCAACGCCTCTGCGGTGGGCACCCTGGTCGAGCGCAGCAGTGGCTACCTGATGCTGGTAAAGATGAATGACGCGACGGCGACCTCGGCGGTGGAAGGCTTCAGTGCAGCGCTCAATGGCATGCCGCTGGTGATGCGCAAGAGCATGACCTACGACCAGGGGCGGGAGATGGCGCAGCATGCCGAAATTACCCAGCAGACCGGAGTGGCGATCTACTTCTGCGACCCGCATAGCCCCTGGCAACGCGGCAGCAACGAAAACATCAATGGGTTGATCCGTCAGTACCTGCCGAAGGGCACAGACTTATCGGTACATAGCCAGGAGGAGCTGAATACCATCGCCTTGCAACTGAATATGCGCCCCCGTAAACGCTTCGATTTCAAATGTCCGATCGAAGTCATGGGCGAAGTGATGCAGGAAGCCATGGCTGTGCGGCATGATGCGCCAGCTTCAATCCAATAACCGTGTTGCACTCAGCTCCTGCAACCGCCCAGCCGATTACGAAGACGGCATGTAGGAAGGCAGCCCTGTAATTCGCTGGGGTGACGTCATGCCATGAGGTCACGTTTTACCAAATTCACAATATACTGTGAAGACCAGAGATGACGCCGCCCAGATAGTCCTCCCTTTTGGGGAGTCATCTGTGGAAGTCGGATTGGCGTTCGGAAAGGTCCTGCGCAGACGGCGTGTCGAAGCAGGATTCACCCAGGAGCAATTGGCCCATGAGGCGGAATTGCAGCGTAACTACGTCAGCCTGATGGAACGGGGCATCAACCAGCCAACGATCACCACCCTAATCAAGCTAGCTAACCCCCTGGGCTGCACCGCAGCTGAGATCGTCGACGAGGTGGAACAACTCGTTGCGCATCCCTGAGCACCGGTGTCCTTCGAGCCCCTCAATCGGCGACTAGTTGAATGATCGACTCAAGAGCACTTCTCATCCTAGAGTCGACCACCAAAGGCTCCTGCTCCAACCAAAGACCTCTGTCCACGAGATCATGCACCAGCTTGGGCGCATGACGAAGATCAAGCCCAGCAGGCCATGGCTTTTTCAACTTCCTAGGCTCGACGCACTCGGTCCAGAAGGATGGAACGAACCAGCACAGATCCGACCGAAGCTCTCGTAGTTTCAGGAAGATTCGTACGCCGTTCGGGTCGAGATCACCAAAGTGAACGACAGGAACCTCGGGCTGCACCTGAGCGAGTAGATGCACAACAGTGGCTATGTCCCAGCCAGGGACATGAGCCAAAAGCCATCCGTCCAGCATCGGCAGGTCACGCCAAGCGCCAGAGTTTTCCACCAGCAAGACCGCTCGCAAGGGACCTTCCAAGGTGAGGCCATCAAGGAAGGCCCGCTCCGGGATCGGTGCTTCACCAAGAAAACGGGCAAGCTTCCATAGATCCAGGACACCCTGCTCGGTCTGTGCCACCAATCCACGCGGTGGCCGCAAGCGTAACAATCCGTCGTGGGTCGCCTCGGTGCCGGCAAGCGCGGCTAGCCGGCGCGGCGTCAGTACCGCTTTGGAGTGGGGCGCGGTTAGCGCGGCTGCAGTCCGGCGATTGAGACGTCCTGGCAGCGCCGGAAGCCGCCCTGCGCGGCGCGCATCTTCCAAGCGAGTCCAACCATCAGGCGTGGGAGAAAACCCTCCCGCTGTAAGTGCCGCCAGCGCTTCCTGCCAGTCCGGCCATACCCGCTCAAGCAGCGCAACGAGTTCAGTGCGGCGAGCCTCTACCAAGGCAATCTGATCACGCCGGCCGGTCGAGCGGATCCAGGATAGTTCTGCCAGAGTGTCATACGCTTTCACCTGTGAGGCGCGGCGCTTGAGCGTCCCCTGCACCAGCAACTCGAGCAGAGCGATGCGCTGCTGCGGCGTCTGCCACATTAGCCTACGCTCCTAGTGCGACGACCGAACACCAGAACTTCCTCGCGCCCCTCGGGCGTCACCTGGCGCACCAAGCGATACGTCGTATTACCTTCGGCACGCGCCACTTCGGGAGCCGCGATCATCAACTGCAGATCCAATGTCTGACACAAATCGAACAAGACGCCGAGATTGTCTGGCGACAGGCGGTTGGCTTCGTCCAAGAACAGGAAACGCAGCGAACCGTGAGCGCGCTTACCGCGCAGCAAGGTCGCATCGCGCTCCCACTCGGTGAGAACTACCATCATCAACGCAGCACCGACACCGATCGCCTCGCCGGTCGACAAACGTGTCGGGTTGGCGACTTCCCACTCGGTGCCGGACTTGCGACGGATCTCCACCTGCAGATGCACGTATTCCCGATAATCGAGCAGACGCTGCCCTGCTGAGCGCCCACCGCCGTAGCGACGAAAGATTTCGTCGAGCGCCTCCTCGATCGGCATGTCCGCCTGGAACAGCAGCTCCTGGGCCGCACCTTCACGCAGGGCGCGAAGGATCTGCTCCATACGTTCGACAGCCTGCATGCGCACACGGATGCCCTGAATGCTGCCGAAGCTGACCTTTTCTAGATTCTTGGTCAAGCGAGTGACTTGGCCACGCGCCTTGCGGATCTGTACGTCAATGCCTCGTGCTACGTCTTCGCTAGCTCCACGCAGGTCGCTTTCCTGACGGGCGAGACGCTCTTCGAGGTCAGATAGTTGGTCGCGCAGCCGGATGAGTGCTTCGCGCGGGTCATCGACCTCGGCTACCTGTGCCGGCAGGCGGTGGCGCAGCCAGTCGCGCACAGCCAGCCAGAGTTCAAGAATAGGATCAGCGAAAGCGGCGTCTGCCGATGGATTTCGTACCAGTTCAAGCTCAGCGAGCAGAGCGTCCCCGCCTCGTGCGTTGTGTAACCGTTCTAGCAAGACGTCACGCCGCGCTGTCGCGATCTGTACGAGATTGACATGGCCGCGGATACTGCCTGGCCCGTCGGGATCATTGCCGAGTAGATTGCCTATGAGGCCGTGGCGCTGTGCCCGATCATGTAGTTCACTCCACCGCCTCGTTGCAGGCTCGGCCTCACGGCGCTCGCTGGCGAGTTTCTCATCGGCTGCGATCAGGCGTTCCTGCGCTGCTCGCTGGGCTTCCTGCTGCGTACCGACGGTTCTATTCAATTCCTGTCGTCGGTGCTCCAGAGCACGCAGCGATTCTTCCTGCCGTACGACCTCTTTAGCTGCATCCACTACCGCTTCTTCCGTCGGAGCAGGGATACCTATCCCGTTGAATCGAGTCGTAGCAGCCGCATGCTCCTGACTGGCGATTTGACGTCGGCCTTCCACTTCTTGGAAGTGCTCGGTAATTTGGTCATATCGTGCCTCAGCTTGGCTCACCCTTTCCTCGGCTGCCTCTTGCAAGCCTTCCGCTTCGCTCAGTTGCTCCTTCAGGGCCGGTATTAATTCCTGCGAGCCTTCGAGCCGGCGCGGCGCTTCCTCCCAGGCGAGCGCCTCAGCGTTGTCGCACAGGTATTCGAGGGCTTCGATCCCTGCATCGAGTTGCCGGCGCCGGCCTTCCAGAGTGTCGGCGTGGCGCGTCAGATCCTCTATGTCCGTGTCCGACAACGGAAGCTGGCGCAAATCACCAAGTCCGTTCTCCACATACAGAACATCCTCTTGGTTGGCGGTAACCCAGTCCCTGGCCTCGCCTGCCTGCGATGCCCTTTCACTGAGTATCTGCGCCCGCTCGCCGTGGTCAGGAGGATCAAGCAGAATCGCCTCGGCCAACAGCGAACGCAGCCTGCCAATACGGGGTTGCAGTGCCTGTGCAGCCGCAGCATGGCGATCAGCCATGTCGCTCTGTCGCTCGATCTGTTCACCGACCAAGGCGATCGCCTGCTGCACCTCGATGATGGCGTCCGCGGGGTCACCTGCCAGCCAGACCTCCAGCCCGGCGAGCAGCGTGTCGCCATTCTCCTGCAACCGTTCCAGCGTGCGGCGCTGGCTCCTCGCATTCTCTAGTTCGAACGTTTTCTCTTCGGCCTGCGCCTGCAGCTCGGCCGCCCGTCTCTCGCGCGCACGCCGTCCCAGCCGCGGCTTGGCAGGAATACGCGACATACGCAGGGCAATCCCTTCCTGGACGAGCAAATCACCTTCGTTAGCCATCGTAGTGTCGGAGGAATCGGCCAGACGGTAGAGATCGGCATCACGTGACACCAGTAGCACGTCTGTCAGTTCCTCTGGCCGGTCGACAGAGGCACGAGCTGCCGCAGCGGGATCATCGACGACCAGTGCCTGTGCCAGGGGGCCAAGTCGGGCCTCCAGCACAGCCGCTTCCTCGATCGCCACTTCTTCGTAGCTGCCAGCCAGCAGCTCGGCGCCGAGCCTGTCCTTGAGCTGCAGCAACGCGGGCGAGAACGGCCCGCCGGCCGACAGCAGGTCACGTGCGTCCCGGAGCAGCTGCTCCTGTACATGCCGTGCCCCCTGTTCGACCCGGGCTGCCTCGGCGTGCTCTGTGCTCAAACAGGCACGAGCTGCATCCAGACTGGCCCGGTCCGTCACATGGGTATCGAGGTGATCGGAAATGCGGACGGCGCACTCCGCCAAAGTCTGCCATTGCGGCTCGCGTGCCATTAACTGCCGATGCTGTTGCTGCAGCTCCTCACGCCGGCGCCGTAGCTCAGCAAGTTCTTCATTGGCCGCCCGTTGTGCCTGTTCATGTGTGGATTGCTCGACTTCAGTATCACTCAGCAACGCGTCGACGACTTCAATGGCAGGCGCCTGGGTGAGAACCACGCCCAGCTCCCTCGCCGTTGCACACACCCGGGCCTGCCGGGCCTGCAGCTGTTGCGCTTCGGCCAGTTTCGCCTCAATGTCGGGAAGCTGCTCGGCAAGTACGCTCAGTGTCCGATGACGGTGCACCGCTTCGGTGGCCACATCGTACGCAGCGGTGATTTCGACATCCCGTCCCGCTAGCCGCCACACAGCCTCCATGAGCTGCTCATGACGCGCACGATGCTCCAGCGCATCGGACAGGCGCGTCCTTGCCTCCCGACGTTCCTGATCGACGCATTCGAGCATGTGGCGTACCGACATAAGCTGATCGGCGAACTGCGCAGGAAGCAAAGGTACGGTCTGCAAATGCGCCTCGGCTTCCCGTAGCCGTCGAATTGCCTGACGATAAGCAGCAGCCCGGCGATGCAACTCTTCGATGCCCTGCTGCAGATCGGCGAGCCCCTTGGCAGCGCGTTTGTAGCCCTCCCGGGCACGCTTGAGTTCCTCGCGATTGCGAGTCCGCAACGTTTCAGATTCGCTTCGTAGCCTGCCCGCTTGTTGTGCCGCTGTCTCAGCTTCCGCGAGCAGGGAGACACATTGTTGCAGGTTGCGTAGCGCCGCTAAGGAGTCCTTCAGTCTGCCGTGCCAGTCGCGGGCGGTTCCAAGTACGCGGTCGAGTTCATCTTTGCAAGTATCGAGCGTATTCAGCTCGGCCAAGGTTTCGTCGAGTACTCTGCGCGCTCCCTCTTGCGCCTGGAAGGCTTGATCGCGTGCGCTCTGCGCCTCGGCTACCCGGCGTGCCAGCTCATCGGCCCGTTCACGGGTGGCAAGGAAAGCTGCTGCGAACATGGCCTGGCCGGCTTCGAAGATACTGCCGATTTCTTGCTCCAGGCGGCGCGACTCTTGCACTTCTACCCGCGTGCGCCGGCAGGAATCCAGATTCGATCGCATCCTCTGCAAGGTATCAGCGAGGCCACTTTGCTCCCTGAGCAGGAACGAGCGTAGCTCCGAAGTGAGCACCCTTGAGATGCCGCCGGTCATGCTGGTACGCAACATATCGTTGAACTTATTGCGCTCCTCATCGGTACCAAGGCGCAGGGGCATGACTCCCTGATCGAATAGCGCGGCGAAGTACTCCCGGGCGGATGGATAAGATTGTAATCGCCCACCGAGCCGCGCCGCGTTGTCGCGCAACTCCTGTAACTCCGGCACGGACTCGACGCCCCCTTGTGCAACCAGCAGCAGATCCTGCAAGCGAACCGCAGGTTCGAGGCCCCAGACTATAAATGGGGTGGGCTCCACGGAGGGTTCACCTTTGCGTTCCAGATGTACCCCAGCCAGTAGCCTCTGTGCACCCGCAAGGGCAAAATCTACCACCACGTAGGAAGGGCGTCCGGGATCACCGAGACGTCCCCAAATACCCTTGTCGCCGCCAGTCGCTCCAGTCTCGCCGAGATTGGTGAAGCGCAGGCGGGACATGTCGGGCAGCAGAGCGACATAGGCGGCAATCATCACCGTGGTCTTGCCGGCACCGTTGCTGCCCTCCAGCGCAGTGACATGCCGATCGAGTAGATAGCGCTCGTAGAAGACACCTTTCCAATTGACTAAGGCCAAAGCATCGGCGCGTGTTCGGCTCATGACAACACTTCCTCCCCCTCCGCGTCGCCGCTATCGTCATCCATGTCGTTAGCATCGCCCAACAATACCTCGCCACGCGCAACCAGCCGCTCTAGGGCGTCACTGGGATCTGCGAGCCCGCGAACCGGCTCGGCAAAACGCATGAGTGCCGGACGCAGGCGCAACCTGGCTGCATCAACCACATCGATAAAGCCCAGGTCAGCTAGCTTACGCAGCGCCTCGTCCGCCTTCCCACGCACAGTTTCAGCAGCGATGCGTTCGTCATACTTGCGTCTACGCGGATTTAGCGTACGCACCAGCGCATCGGTGCCCAGCAAGCCGGAAAGCCGCTGCAATAGCGCTTCCCGTGTCGCCATGCCGCCATGCTGCAAAGTCGCGGGATCGAGATACAACAGCGCCAGTACCTGCCCGACTAGCATTTCGCCGACCGACAGCTGGCGGCGCCCTAGCCGCTCGCCGCTGGGCAGCAAATAGAAATAGCCATCGCTCTGCTGGATCAGCTCGCCACCGAAACGTCGATAGAAAGGTTCGAGCAGCGCCTGTGCCTCCACCAAGTAATCATAGAGGCTGCCGTCATCTCGGCCGATATGGCGTCCACGTCGCAGCATCAGATCCACCTCGGGGAATCGCTCGTCGACTATCACCTCTTCCAGAGAATCGAATACGGCATCGCTCACTCCACTTTCCTCCGACCCTGGACAGTCCAATCCTCGACTTCGAGCTTTTCGCCCACCTCTCGCCATGGCCGCTCGCGGCTCGAACGCAAGCGGGCTAGCCTCGCAGCTGCGTCAGCGATCCGGCCCGCAACCACGTACTGGCTATCATCGGTCAACGTGGCTAGTACCTGCACCGTCAGCCCCGCCAAGGTATCTACGCCCTCGTCGAGCGCCCGACTCACCATCACTTCGATGTCTGCCAGCGCATTTTCAGTTTCCACCCAGGCTGGTTCGGTCTCACGATCAGTCCTTGGCCTGGCCACTGCTGGACGCTCGACGCGTGCTTCAAGTGGACGCAGCAGGCAGATGGAACCCGCATGCGCAACAAATAGATGGAAAGACCTGTTCTCCCAGTCCGCGATCTGATCGCGCAAGCGCTGGCTCAGCGCCCGATCAGGATCCAGTCTGACCACGTCGCGCAGGTAACGGTGTACATACTGGTAGTACTCGGACCATGCCTTTTGGCGTGCACCGCCCCAGGCTCCGATCCGGTCTACATGTTCGATGACCCGCTGTGCGGCTTCCTCGGCTTCGACATTTTCTGCTGAAACGGCTAGCGCCTGAATGTCCTGGAGCAACGCGACGAAATGGTGTGTGTCTCGCAGCAGGATTTCATTGAGTTCGCGCAATGTGTGGGTTGTTGCGTCGAGCAAGCTCTGGCATCGATCGATTGCGCTAAACCAGTCGGTCGACAGCAGGCTAGCGATTTCCGCCTGGATTTCCTCCTGCTGGGCATCAAGCCCCCGCTGCCGACGTTCGATACCCGCCACCATGTCGCCGACCGTAATCCTCAGAGGTGCGACCACGCGCTGACGCCAGTCCTCGTCGCTATGGGCCTTCCTGGCTGTCGCCAGGATGTCGGCCAGTTGAGCGCGCAAGGTACCGGTCAATAGGCTGAGGCTTTCCCGAGTCAGGGCCTCATCCGCCAGAAAGTATTCGATAACCGCAGCAGCAAGTCGTGTCAGCGCATACTCGCCCGCCCGTACGATGCCGGCGCCATCAACTCGGGCCAGCATGCGCTGCTCGCGTAATCGTTGAATGGCGTGGGTCGCGCGCTTGCGCGGATTTTCGGCCGCGGGTTCGACGACATCGCAGACCTGTTCGAACAGGTCGATCAGCAGATCTTCCTCGAACGACGCAAGCCCAGCCTTGTCCGCTCTCAGGTACAGACCTGCGAGAAAGCAGACATCCGCTGTCTTCAGGTCAAGATTGACCTGATCCCGCACCAGCGAGGCGATAAGGCGATTCGGATCGGATGCTGTCATAAGCGCTGAGTAGGCTTCTCTGCTACGCAGTATGAATGTGTCCAAGCCTCATATTGTTCAGGCATGGACGGCCCCCTGTGCATTGACCTGCTGTTCCAGAGTTTTGGCCGCGATCTCGGAATCGTCTGAGTATGCTTCTCGCATCATCATCTTGTAGTGAGCCAAATGCCCGGACTTGACGAAGATCGCCTTGAAGATATTCAGGTAGCTTTCCACCATTGCATCGTCGACAGCGACATACAGGTCATCGTGTGCGAAGTGGGAACCATCGTTGACCCATGAAAAAAGCGATCGGCATATGACCTTCTCACGCCCCTCGAACAGGTTGCAGATGTCGTCGGTATCGGATCCACCCAGGATCTTGAAGTAGTTTTCAAGAATGCGCCTGAGGGTGTTCTGGATTGAAAGGTTGGATCGGTCGGCCCGTCGTACCTCCGCCCACAGCAGTTCGTATGAGGTGACTATCGGGTTGCTTGTGTGGGCCTCTACTCTTGAAGAGTGATGAGATTTTCGGACGACCCAGAAGGTTTCCTCGCTGCGCATCGCATTTCTATCAGTGCGCCGGGCGTTGAAGGTCACTTCCTTGTGGAAGTAGACGTTATGGGTCAGTACGAAGACCTGTTTGATGTGAGCGGTTCCTTGGCGCACCTCATCGAACAGCGCCTTGATCAGACTGCTAACGATGAAGAGGATATCGCTATCCAGACTCGACACAGGATCGTCGAAGACCACTATACGGTCAGTCGTCAAGCCGCTTTCCGAATCGCTGCCTTTGAGCAGATGGTAAAAATAGAGGAAGGTGACGAAGGTACGTTCGCCTTCGCTCAAGGTTTCCCTCGCATCCATACCATCCGGTCGCCGCAGCACATAGGCGGTACCGCTATCTGCCTTGGCTAGGGAGAAACCATGAAAACCGAACGAGGCTAGCAAGGCATTTATTGCATCGATGGTCGGCTGGATGCTGGTGGTCGCACGCTCCAGCTCAGCTATTTCTTTCTCCACCTGACGCCGGTCTGCTTCCGCCGCTTCGATCTTGCCGTTCAAGGCAGTGATCGCACCCACCAACCCTCGTTTCTTCGTCGAGTAATCCTGCAATGCGGGCGCCAGCTCGATGGCGACGATGTGCTTCCACACCTGGCTTGCCAATTGCTGCTTTTCTTTGCCCAGATTAGCTACCGTAGCGTTGTGTGACTCGATCTGCTCGTTGGCCAGCGCCAGTGCCTGGGAGATCGCGCCCAGAGCGTCAGCCAGAGGTTCCAGTGCAATGAGCTGGCTTGGCTCGCGTTGCTTATCGGCAAGATGCTGACGATTGAGGGCAATCCGAGAAGACAGCAGCGCCACTTCTGTCTTCAGTGTTTCCGCATCGAGAAATCGGGAAGGCGCATTAAGGATCTCGGACAATTGCGCCAAAAGCTGATCGGCCGCCGCGGCATAGGTCTTAGCCAGTTCATCAATGGCACGACTGTCATTCAGAAACGTTTCGTCGAAATAGGCCTCCAGGTTGGCCGCGAACGAGGCCTCTGTGGCTTGCTGGCAGAAAGGGCAGACTCCTGTCGCCTCATCGAAGTAAGCCCGGCCCTGCCGCACCCAATCGCTGTTGCCCAGCGCCTTGATCATTGCCGCGATATCGACATCTTCCCGGCCCAGAACGCGCTTGCTCAGGATCGGATTCGATTCGTGGGACAACAGCGCATCGAACGAAGGCAATACGACGCGGGGCTCCAACATAGGTGAGGGGCCAAAAATGGTCTTGGCTTTCTCCTGGAGATCGGCCAACGAAACCAATGCTGCAGAATTCCCAGCATGCTCCTGCAGCACACGGACCTTGAAGTTCTCGGCATTGTTGCGTACGCCCTGGAATGCCAAAGCGAATGCACTATCGTGCTTTTTTTTCTGGGCCCAGCATGTCTCCTGAAACCAAGCCTCGAGATCGGCGAGTTCTTTGCGTTTTCCTCCCAGACCATCCAGCCCTTCTAGAGTCTCCCTCAGACTGCTGATGCGTCCACTACAGCGACCGGATTCCTGCTTGAGTGCCGCGATCTTGGCAAGATTGTCGACGTTCTTTTCACCGAGGGTGAAGATGCCTTTGAGCTCCGCAGAGGGGCCGAAATTACGTGCAACGAAGTCGCGGTTGTAGACCATAGCCTGAAGGGGCACGCCGCTCTTCCAGCCAACATGGCAACTCGGATAACGAGTGGGGTTGTCGATCACCCTGGAAATTGTGGTTTTGCCACACCCATTGGCACCGTAGATAAAGTTGAACTTCGTCAGCCCATCAAGCGCTTGTACCTCTTGTCCATACGAAGCCACCCCCACTATCCGTATTGACTCAATCATTCGCCTCTCTCCCTAGGCAATCGGTGCCAATCTCTGGCCGGCTATTCGTTATATAGCTTGCAATGTCATTCGAATAGAGTGAGTGAAAGACTAGACCAGTCGAGGTCTAGTGATCTATTCCGGAGGCGCACGCTGGATATGGGCGATTTGGCGGAGAGTTCTGTCGTCACGAGGGTGTATTTGGCTAGTTCGGCGAAGGTGCCCCAGTGAGCGCTTGTGGCGGGTCAGTGGTTTTTGCAGGACTGCCACCGACATTCTGCGGTAGACGAGCGCAGCCACGGTGGCTACAGAGCGAAGTCTCGATGACCTATCAATGAGCTGCCGGTGGATTAGCTGAATGCGGCATAGGGATATTAAATTCCCCCGGTGGTATTGCGGGATTTTCAGCTCAATAGGGGCGGTGTTAGCTAGTAGGCCTGGGGCGAGTTCAATTGTCAGAAGCTGCGGCTAGAGATGAGTTGTAAATCAGGGGGACAGGTAGGGCCTTTTGTTCTGGCCGGTACACGTCCTGGTACTACAGCTACGTGAAGAGCTGTCACGTAATCTAAAGGCGTTCACCTGAAAGACACTGCTGGCTCAGCCAGCGCAAAGCGGCTCAGACCTTAACGAGGCGCGTATCCAGGCCGAAGCGCTCTTGGCTGATCATTCGATACCTGCCCTCGGCCAGCTCGCGACTGACAAGCAAGTTCCAAGAGTGGCGAGTGACGGCGGATGGGATCAGTACGAACGGATGCTCGGCCAGCAGGGCGTCTGCAAATTTCTGCTGGTTAGGTGAAGCGGATGCACTCGTCAGCCAGACAGGATTGGGAACATCCTCGGGCTGTATGACCTTGATAAGGCTCTGATCGAGCACTTCAAAGCATGTGAGCACATGCGCAACCGTATCCAGCACATCGAAGCCAACATGCACCGCCACCTCCAGGATGGCGGTTGATGGGTCTGCCGATGCGTACACAACGTTTCGCCCCGGAGGATTCCAGCGGCCACCCAGCTTGTGGGCACCAATGCCACTGTCCCAGGTGTCCTTGTAGAGCTCGCGGTCAAGGCGCCATGCGTACCATGAGCCAGACCAGGGAAGCGGGTTCACTGATAGACCCCGTACTCGATACGCTCCAGATAATCCTCGACGGCCTGAAACCCCACCGGGTTGTCGATAACGTCCAGCGGCACGTCGCCGTCCAGATACTTGCAAGGACGCCCTAGCCATTCTTCGGCCAGCTTCTGAGTGCCGAACACATTGATCGCGTGCTCCAGCACCTTCGCGTACTGGAACGCCACAGCGCTCTGTTGGGAATTGAGGTGTGCTGGTTGCTTGCTGCCCTGGCGCTGGATCGTCCTGATGGACTTGCCCACAATGCGACTCATGATCTTCTTCGTCGAATACAAATCAGAAATCGCAAGCATGTCTTGCACGTCTTTCAGGTCGAAGCCTTTGACCGTGAGCCTGTAGACCATGACCGGACTGAGCTGGTCAGAGTCACTTTGGAAAAGATATTCCGTTGGCCTACGAGCGGCAGGTGCTGGCTTGCGGGTGCGAGTGTCGGCGGAAACCATAGCGTATTCTCCACATGCGACATATGGCATGATTGTAGCGTCATTTGGCGCGCCGTGCAGCGGATAAGTGCTTGGTGCTCTGTTCGTGGCCTGAATCGATTGTGCGCATGCCTGACGTCCCATTCCGGGTGCTCGCGCAGTTGAGCTGCTTGGGTGAGTTTTCGCCCGCCGGCAGCAGTGGCTGGATCGGCGCGTTCGTTACCACTCTCTGAGCCTACCCGCTCTTTGCTATGCTGCCAGCCTGCGCCGCAGGACTTAGTTGGCTGCGGCCTGCCGCCGCCTCCCCTTGCGGACACCTCATCCAACCGGCTTCTGGAGTCGCGATGAAACATCATCTGGTGATCGAAGACTGGGAAGGCGATGGCGCCATTCGCCTGCCCGACGACGTTCTGCAGGAAATGGGAGTTGATGTTGGAAGCACGCTCTACCTGCTTGAGGAATATGTAGGCACCACCCGTTGCCTGGTGCTCAGTAAGACTCCGCGCATTCCTGATCGCGTTGATGAACTGGCTGGCCATTGGGAGTCGTTTGGCAAAATCTCTGCCGAGATAAACGCCAATGACGAGTGAGCTGACTACCCAGCCTGCTGCCCGCGAATCCCGGTGCGTGACGCTCTGCCATTGCCTCCTGCAAGGAGCAAAGACTTTCATGCATAGACAAGGGCCGCTAGCCTCTGGCCAACCACATTCCTGGGTTGCGCAAATGTGACAGCCCAGGACAAAAAGCAGGTTTGTGCGAACTCAGGCGCAGCACGGCTGTAATTGTGCATTCCACGCGCCGATGCGAGCGGGGGCAGCGCCAAGTACCAGTGATCTATTAACCCCCCACTAAGTTACGATGATCGCTGCAGATCGCGAGCAGAACTCAGGCTCAATGAGACGACGGTAGGACGCGTCGGGTCTGGCTAGTGGTCAAAAATCGATATCCCGGATTTCGTTTTTTGTGCCAAGGGTAACTGCCCTCGGATGTCTCTATTAGCCTTAAACTGCAAGACACAGTAAAATACGAAACCCTTGCAGTACGGCACTTAGAGGCATTTTTGAACGCTTGTCGCCAACCAAGATTTCTGTACCGCATTGGCCTCCGAAGGGGGGTCGTGGGTTCGAATCCCGCCGGATGCGCCATATAGATAGATAGTCGTTTCGAGGCCCCGCTCGAAGCGCTCCGACAAAGCCCGCTCGCTGCGGGCTTTGTCGTTTCTGCGCACCATCTTCAGGCCGTTGTCCGCAAACGACCAAAAGCCAACACCAGGCGAGTGCAGGTCGCCTGCCTGCATCGTGATGCTGATGCAAGGAAAACCCGCCATGCGGCGCCATCGGACTGCGCCAACCTGACCTCACGCTCGTTTTAGACGCATCCAACTAGTGTTCTGTGAACCCGATCACCGAGCCTGCAGGACAACTGAACTTCAATGCGCCGACCAGGTCGCGCCATGCGCACCTTGCCCCCACACACGACTTCAAGGAGGAAATCGCGTGCCCGTGCGCTATTACGCCCTCGTTTCGCTCTTCGCCGCAGCCCTGCTCACCGGCTGCACCGGCAACTACAAATTCAACGATGACCACTATCGTCCGCTGGGCGACCCGCAGGCTTTGAATCGCGGCCAGTGACCGCAAGGAGCGACACGACCATGGAACTGGTCTTCGATATGGTGGGTGCCCAGCAATTCGTGCCGGGTCTGCTGACCACCAAAACCTTCAAGCAGGCCGGCGGCGTGATCGGCCGGGCCGAAGGCTGCGACTGGGTGATCCCGGATCGCAAGCGCGTACTCTCCGGGCGTCATGCGGTAATCAGCTATCGCGACGGCGCCTTCTTCCTCACCGACACCAGCAGCAATGGCGTCCAGCTCAAGGATAGCGGCGCCAGCCTGGTCAAGGGCCAGCCGCAGCGAGTCGAGCACGGCAGCGTCTACTGCCTCGGCGACTTCGAGATTCGCGCACGGCTGATCCAGGACCCGGCGCTGTTCGAAGGTGACATCGGTCGCCCACAGCCGGCCGGCAGCATCATCCCCGACGACGCGTTTCTCGACCTCGATCCGCTGGTCGCCATGGATCAGCAGGAGCGCGTCTATGCCGAGGTCGACGACCTCGACCTCGCCCTGGTTGCGCCGCAACGCCAGGCGCAACAGCGCGACTACGCGCGCATCGACATGGAAAGCCTTCCGTTGCCGGAGCTGGTCATGCCAAAGGCCGCGCCGGAAGCCAAGCGCGAAGCCGAGCCCGAACGACTGCCGCAGGGATTCTGGACCCGTTTCGGCGAGGCGCTGGGTATCGAACTCGATGAGCTCGACGAGGAGCAGCGCCAGGCGCTGGCGCTGAACGCCGCTCGCCTGCTCAAGCAGAGCGTCGGCGGCCTGCAGCAGAGCCTGCGCACCCGCAGCGAGCTGAAGAACGAGCTGCGCCTGGCCCTGACTACGGTGCAGAGTTCCGGCAACAATCCGCTCAAGCACAGCACGGACAGCGGCGAAGCGCTGAGCGCCCTGCTGCGCGGTGGCAAGCCCGGCCAGCTATCGGCCGAACAGGCCATCGGCCGCGCCTTTCGCGACCTGCAAGCACATCAGGTGGCGCTGCTGGCTGCCAGCCGCGCGGCCGTCCACGCAATGTTCGAGCAACTGGCACCAGAGCAGCTGGCGCTGCGTTTCGAACGCGAGGGCCGCAAACCGCTGATCGCCACCTCCGGCAGTCGCTGGCGCGCCTATCGCAGGCTGCATCAGAGCCTCGGCCAGGATGCCGACTGGAGCGAGCGACTGTTCGCCCGCGACTTTGCCAAGACCTATGAGGAGCAGGTGCGCCTGATCGCCACGCTCGATTCCACCCATCAAGGATGATTCCATGTCTCGTCGCATCACTCTGGCCATGCTGGCCTCGCTGCTCGTGCTGGGCGGCTGCTCGGCGCTGTCGCCCTACTCCAAGCTGACCAAGCTCGACCTCGAACTGCACGGCAGCGACCGTCTCAACCCCGACCTCAACGGCCGGCCCTCGCCGATCGTCCTGCGCCTGCTGGAGCTCAAGCATCCGGTGGCGTTCGAGAACGGCGACTTCTTCGCCCTCTACCAGCGGCCCAAGGAAGTCCTGGCGCCAGACCTGGTGACCTCCGAGGAACTGGAACTGCGTCCCGGCGAGAGCCGTGAACTCAGGCTCTCGGTGCAGGACGGCAGTCGCTACGTCGGCGTACTGGCGGCCTACCGCGACCTGCCGGAAGCCAGCTGGCGCTACGTCATCGCCGTGCCGCCGCAAGAGCGCACCCATGTCGCCTTGAGCCTGGACGAGCGCGGCATCGCGCTGCTCGACCCGCTCGCCGAAGAAGGACAGTAAGCATGAGCCTGCAAAAAGTTGTCTGGCAGGAAGGCATGCTGCTGCGCCCGCAGCACTTCCAGCAAAGCGATCGCTACTACGACCACCAGCTCAAGGCGCGCACCCAGAAGCTGGGTAACTATGCCTGGGGGTTCTTCAACCTGGAGATCGACCGCCAGTTCCTCAACATGGGCAAGCTGGTGCTCAGCCAGGCCAGCGGCATCCTACCGGACGGTACGCTGTTCGAGCTGGGCAGCGAGCGCGAGCCACTGGCCCTGGACATCCCGCCGAACACCGGCAGTACACCGGTATACCTTGCGCTGCCGCTGGTCACCGGCAACCACATTGAGACCCGCCGCCCCGAACAGAAGGACGTGCTGGCGCGCTACACCGCCCATGAGCTGGATGTCGCCGACTCCAATGCCGGCGACAGCAGCTCCAGCCAGGTCAGCACCGGGCTGCCGGATTTCCGCCTGCTGCTGGGCGAGCAGCAGAGCGACCAGGCCTACGTGAAGCTGCAGCTGTGCGAGGTGCTCGACACCACGCCGGACGGGGTCATCAGCCTCGACCCCGAGTTCATTCCGACCTACGTCAACTTCCAGGCTTCGGGCTACCTGCTGTCCTGCCTGAAGGAAGTGATCAGCATGCTCGCCCACCGCGGCGATACCCTCGCCGAGCGCATCAGCGCCACCGGCAAGGTGGGTGGCGCCGAGGTCGGCGACTTCATGATGCTGCAGCTGATCAACCGTCACGAGCCGGTGCTGCGCCACTACCTGGGCGTGGAGCAGGTACACCCGGAGCAGATCTACCGCGACCTGCTTGGCCTGCTTGGCGAGTTGGCGACCTTCTCCAGCGAGAGCAAGCGCCCGCGCCTGGATGGCCGTTACCAGCATAGTGACCAGGGCGCGAGCTTCCGCAAGCTGATGGACGCGATCCGCCAGGTGCTGTCGATGGTGCTCGAGCAGCACGCCATCGAACTGCTGCTGCAGCAGCGCCAGTACGGTATCCAGGTATCGCCACTGCATGACCACAAGCTGCTCGGCACGGCCTCCTTCGTGCTCGCCGCCAGCGCCCAATGCGATTCCGAAACCCTGCGCAACCGCCTGCCGGCGCACCTGAAGATCGGCCCGGTGGAACGCATCCGCCAACTGGTCAACCTGCATCTGCCGGGCATCCGCCTCAAGCCGCTGCCGGTGGCGCCGCGGCAGATCCCCTTCCATGCCGGCAAGACCTATTTCGCGCTGGAGCTCAGCTCCGAGGACCAGGCGCAGCTGGAGCGCTCCGGCGGCTTTGCCTTCCATGTGTCCGGTGACTTCGCCGGGCTCGAACTGAAATTCTGGGCGGTCAGGGACTGAGCGACATGATCAAGGAAATGGATTACGGACAGAACGACCACACGGTCATCGTCAACCGCGCCGGCGAAGCGCCGGCACAGAGCCCGCTGACCGACTTCGACACCCCGCCGCGCTTCGAGCAGCTGGAGGAACGGATGATCTACGCCGCCCGCCTGCGCCCGGCGGAAACCTTCAACATCAGTCTCAATCCGCTGGTGGCCGCCGCCTCGCCGCTACTGTCGGAAGTGGTACGGCTCAAGCACAGCCTGGACAGCGAAGACCTGCAGGCACTGCACCGGCAATTGAGCAGTGCGATCAAGCTGTTCGAGCACCGCTCGCTGCATGATGGCGCCGAAAGCAGCCAGGTGATGGCGGCGCGCTACGTGCTCTGCACCATTCTCGACGAGGCCGTGGTGACCACGCCCTGGGGCAACGAGAGTGAATGGTCGCAGATGAGCCTGCTGTCCTCCTTCCACAACGAGACCTTCGGCGGCGAGAAGTTCTTCCAACTACTCGAGCGACTGGCGCGCAACCCGGTCAAGCACCTGCCGATGCTGGAGCTGATGTACCTGTGCCTGTCCCTTGGCTTCGAGGGCAAGTACCGCGTGCTACCGCGCGGCATGCTCGAGCTGGAAGCGGTGCGCGACAGCCTCTACCGGCAGATCCGGCAGATGCGCGGCGATATACCGCGCGAGCTGTCGCCGCATTGGGAAGGCCTCAAGGACAGCCGCCGGCGCCTGGTGCGCATCGTGCCCTGGTGGATGGTCGCGCTGTTCACTCTGATGTGCCTCGGAGTGATCTACGGCGGTTTCGCCTGGGTGCTCGGCGAACAGCGCGAGAGCGTGCTGCAACCCTATCGCTCGCTGGACATGGATGCCGGCGACTCCACTTTTTCAGGGATGAAATGAGATGAAGACGTTCTTCGGCAAACTCGGCGCCATACTGCGCCGAACCTGGGTCTGGAGCCTGCTGCTGGTCCTGCTGCTGGCGGTCCTGGTGTGGTTCGTCGGGCCGCTGCTGGCGGTGAATGACCATCGGTTCTGGGAGTCATCCAGCAGCCGCCTGCTGAGCATCAGCGTGCTGTTCCTCGGCTGGGGCCTGGCCATGGTCTTCGCCAGCTGGCGCGCCAGCGCGCGCAAGAAGCGCGACGCCGAGGACCAGGACGTTCAGGAGCAGCTGCGCCGCGACGGTCTGATCGGCGAGGAGCAACAGGAGTTGCGCCATCGCTTCAAGCAGGCGCTGCGTACCCTGAAGACCTCCAGCCTCTATCGTGGGCGCAGCGAGAAATGGCGCAGCGAGCTGCCCTGGTACCTGCTGATCGGCCCGCAGGGTAGCGGCAAGACCAGCCTGCTGGATTTCTCCGGGCTGGATTTCCCGCTCAACCGCAGCGAGCAGCAGCGCCTGACCAAGGATGTCTCCGGCACCCGCTATGCCGACTGGTATTTCGCCGATCATGCGGTGCTGATCGACACCGCCGGCCGCTATCTGTCCCAGCCCGACGCAGCCGTCGACGGCAGCGCCTGGGACACCCTGCTCGGCCTGCTGCGCAAGCGTCGCGCACGACCGCTCAACGGCGTGCTGGTCAACCTGCCGGTGGACCAGCTGCTAGGCGGCAATGAACTGGAGCTGGAAAACCTCGCCCGCCAGACCCGCCAGCGCCTGCACGAGATCCATCAGCGTCTGAACGTCGACGTGCCGGTCTACCTGGTGCTGAGCAAGGCCGATCGGATTCTCGGTTTCGACGAGTTCTTCGATCAGCTGTCCCGCGAGGAAAGCGATCAGGTACTCGGTGCAAGCTTCCGTAAGGAGCAGAACGGCAGCGATGCGCAGGTGGTGCGCGAGGAGTTCGAGGAACTGCTGCGCCGGCTGAACAGCCAGGTAATCATGCGCATGCACCAGGAACGCGATACCCAGCGCCGCGGCCGCATTCTCGACTTCCCGCATCAGCTGGGGCAGATCGGCGAGCGTCTGAGCCTGTTCATCGAACTGGCCTTCGCCGGCAACCGTTACCAGCGTGCCAGCCAACTGCGTGGCTTCTACCTGACCAGCGCGCCACAGCTGCGCGAGGGTCTCGACCCGCTCACCGCCGGCATTGGCCGCCAGCTCGGCCTGGCCAGTAGTGCGCTACCGACCTTGCGCAGCGGCCGCGCGCGCTTCATCAATCAGCTGCTCAGCCGAGTGATCTTTCCCGAAGCCGAACTGGCGGGCCTCGACCAGCGCGAGGTCCGCCGCATCGACTGGGGCCAACGCGCGCTTTATGCCGGCGCCTTCGGTTGCCTGGTGCTGTTCGGCGGCGCCTGGGCACTGAACTTCTCCAGCAACCACGAGCGCCTCGAACAGCTGCGGGACATCGCCCAGACGCTGGGCGGCGAACGCAAGACCATCGAGGCAGAAGACGAAGCACTGCGCACCCTCAAGGTGCTGGATGGCAGCTACGCGGCAACCCAGGTCTTTCCGCCCAGGGACGATGTGTCCTGGCTGCGCCGCGGTGGCCTGTACCAGGGCGAGGCGGTCGATCCGACATTGCACGACGCCTACCGCCGCGATCTGGAAACGCTGCTGCTGCCACGTGTCGGCCGTCAGTTGGAAGCACAGATTCGCGCCAACCTGAACGACCGCGAACAACTGCTCGGCAGCCTGCGCGCGTACCTCATGCTGAACCTGGCCGAACGCCGTGATGCGGCCTTTCTCAAGGACTGGCTGGCCGCCGACTGGTCGCTGCGTCATGGCGGCAACGCGGTTGCCCAACAAGGCCTGAACACCCATTTTTCCCGCCTGCTGGAGGAGTCGTTCGTGCCCTATCAGCTGAACGACAGTCTGGTGGCCAAGGCCCGTGCCCAGCTGCGCAGCGAATCGCTGGCGGCAGTGGTATACCGCATGCTGCGCGATCAGGCGCGCAACCTTCCCGACTATCGACTGAACACGCAGCTCGGTCCGCAGGCGTCCCTGTTCGTCGGTGGCGACTATGCGATTCCCGGCTTCTACACCCAGCGCGGCTATAACAAGCTGTTCGTCGCCCAGGGCGCCGAGCTGGTTAGCGAGATCCTGCGCGACAACTGGGTGCTGGGCGAAGGTGACAGCCTCAGCGCCAAGGACCTCGGCCGCCTGTTGGTGGAAATGGAGCAGCTGTACTTCCGCGACTACGCCACGCACTGGAGCGAGGCGATCGCTCAGCTGAACATCCTCCCGGCCGGTAGTGCGGCCGAGGGTGCCGCGCAGCTCGCCGGGCTCACCGCAGCCAACTCGCCGCTGCTGCAACTGCTGCTGGCGGTGCGGGAAAACACCCGCTTTGCCGGTCTCGCCGACGCGACTGCGGAGGCCGGCGACCTGGCCGATGCCGCCCAGAACGCTGGCGGCAAGCTTGGCAAAGCGGCCAAACTGGCCACCGCCGCGGCGGAACAGGCACAAGCTGCGCTGCTGAAGAATGTACCGGACACCGCACGCAAGACCCTCGAACGCCGCTTCGCGCCGCTGCACCAGCTGCTCGACGAAAACGGCGCGACTGGCCCGGAGCTGACGGCAAGCCTGCAGGCACTCGACGCCCTGCAATTGCAGCTGGCCGCGCTGGCCCACGCCAGCGCACCGGAACAGGCTGCCTTCGAGATGGCCAAGGCGCGCATGGGCGGCCAGCGCGACGCCATCAACCAGCTGCGCAGCAGTGCTGCTCGGCTGCCGCAACCGGTCGGCAAGTGGCTTGGTCTGCTGGCCGAGGACAGCTGGTCGCTGGTCCTCAGCGACGCCTATCACTATCTCAACCAGCGCTATCGCAACGAGCTCTACGCCAGCTACCGCGGTGCCCTGCGCGAGCGCTATCCGTTCAGTGCCCACAGCGCCAGCGACGTCGCCCTCGCCGACTTCCGCGAGTTCTTCAAGGCCCAGGGCCTGGCGGACAGCTTCTTCGAGCGCTACCTCAAGCCCTTCGTCAGCGGCAGCGCCGACCAGTACCAGCTGCGCCGCGTCGACGGCCGCGGCCTGCCGCTGTCCGAGCAATTCCTTGCGCAGATGAGCCGGGCGCAGACCATTCGCCGCAGCTTCTTCGCCGAGAACCCCAACGAACCGCAGATCCTGTTCAAGCTCGAACCCTATTCGCTGGATTCGAGCCTCGGCCGCGCCGATTTCCGCTTCGGCAACCAACAGCTGGAATACCGCCACGGCCCGATCGTGCAGACCGCCTTCCGCTGGCCGGCCGAAGCCGACGATGGGCGCACCAGCCTGGTAGTGGAAGAACTCGGCGGCCGCCGCGTCGGCATCGAGAAGAACACCGGGCCCTGGTCGCTGTTCCGCCTGATCGATCTGATGCAAGTGGATTACCACAGCGGCCGCGACGTGCTGATGCTCAAGGCCGATCTCGGCGGCCTGCGCGCCAACTACCTGCTGCACGCCCAGCGCTCGCCGAATCCGTTCGACCTCGCACTGTTGCGCGGCTTCAAGCTGCCGGCGGCACTGTGATGAGCGCGACGGCATGCAGCTGGCGCAGCGTGGCGCGCACCGACACCGGCAAGGTGCGGGCGCGCAACGAGGATGCCTTCCTCGACCTGCCGCAGACGGGGCTGTGGGCCGTGGCCGACGGCATGGGCGGACACCAGAACGGCGCGCTGGCCAGTCGCTTGATCGTCGAACAGCTGGCCGATCTTTCCGCTGCGGGTGACCTGCCGGAGCGGGTGCTGGCGCTGCGGCGCTGCCTGCATGAATTGAATCGGCGGCTCAGCCAGGAACTGACGGTCACCGCCGCACGTCCTGACCCGGTGATCGGCAGCACCGTAGTCGCCCTCCTCGTGGAGGATGACCGTGCGGCATGCATCTGGGCCGGCGACAGCCGCTGTTATCTGTGGCGCGGCGGCCGTCTCTATCAGCTGTCACGCGACCACTCCTTGTTGCAGCAACTGATCGACGAGCAGCAGCTCAGCCCCGAGCTGGCCGCCAAACACCCGGCCGCCCATGCGCTGACCCGCGCCATCGGGGCCAGTGAAAAGCTGGAGCTGGACATACTCGAGTTCGACGTGTTTCCCGGCGACACGCTGTTGTTGTGTAGCGATGGGCTTCATCAAAGCATGTCCGCCGATGCCCTCGGTGCAGCACTCAGCCTGCCATCCACTCACCTGGCACTGGAACGGCTGTTTCGCCAGGCATTGAAGGGGCCGGCGCGGGACAACATCAGCGCCGTGGTGATCCGCCGATGAACGCACGGCAACTGCAGGCCAGCGACCTCACCTACTTTGCCCTGGCGTCTACCGCGGCCACGCCTGCAGCGGTCGAACCGAAGGCAGTCCCCGGCGAGCTGCCGGACGTACTCGGCGGCCGCTACCGGATCGAACGCCTGCTCGGCGTCGGCGGCATGGGCGCGGTCTATCGCGCGCGTGACCTGCTGCGCGAACAGTTCGGCGATCCGGAACCCTACGTGGCACTGAAGACACTCAGCGAGGATTTCGCCGAATACCCCGACGCCAGCGCGCTGCTCTACAGCGAATACGCGCTGACCACACGCCTCAGCCATCGCCATGTGGTGCGTCTGTACAACTTCGACATCGACCCGGGCAGCCAGCGCGCCTTCATCACCCTGGAGCTGCTCAAGGGGCCAACCCTTGACCAGCTGCTGTGCGAGCGCCCGCAGGGCATGGCCTGGAGCGAACTGCAGGGCATCGCGTTGCCACTGCTGGAAGCGTTGAGCTATTCCCACAGCCTGGGCGTGCTGCATGGCGACCTGAAACCGAGCAACGTGATGCTCGCCGATGACGGCCTGCGCCTGTTCGACTACGGCCTCGGCCAATCGCTGGAAGGCCTGCTGCCCGGCCTGCCGCGTCTGTGCCGCACGCGTTTTGCGGCCTGGACGCCGCGCTATGCGGCACTGGAGCTGCTCGACGGCAGCGAGCTGACCGCCAGCGCCGATATCTACGCGCTGGCCTGCGTGCTCTACGAACTGGCCAGCGGCAGCCATCCGTTTCGCCGGCTCAGCGCCCGCCAGGCCAAGGCGATGGAACTGGACCGCGCCCTGCAACGACCGCCGCAACTGCCCGCGCACTGCTGGCCGGCACTGCGTCTGGCGCTGGCATTCGACGAGGCGCAGCGCAGCATCGATGCAGCGGGCCTGTTGCACGCCTTCAGCCGCCCCGTACCGAGCCGCTGGCAGCGCTGGTTCGGGCACACCCATGGATGACATCAGGACAAGGAAAGCCCATGTTCAACGCGGCCAACGAAACCCATTTCAGCCTCACCCTGGAAGGCGTCGCACACGATTTCAAGGTGCTCGAATTCCAGGGCCGCGAGGCCATCAGCCAGCCCTATCGCTTCGACCTGGAACTGGTCAGCGAGCGCCCCGACCTGGATCTACAGGCACTGCTGCATAAGCCCGCCTTTCTCGCCTTCGACCCCGCCGGCATGGGCATCCACGGCCTGGTCCACCGCATCGCCCAGGGTGAATCGGGCAAGCGCCTGACCCGCTACCGGCTCACGCTCGTGCCGCAGTTGGCCTATCTCGTCCACAGCACCAACCAGCGCATCTTCCAGCACCTCAGCGTGCCGCAGATCGTCGCCCAGGTGCTCGAGGAACACGGCATCCAGGCCAACGCCTACCGCTTCCAACTCGGCCCGGTGGTCTACCCACCGCGCGAGTATTGCGTGCAGTACGACGAATCCGACCTGCACTTCATTCAGCGTCTGTGCCAGGAAGAAGGTATCCACTACCACTTCGAGCACAGCACGACAGGTCATGCGCTGGTCTTCGGCGATGATCAGACCAGCTTCGCCAGGCTCGGCCAGCCGACCGCCTATCTGCAGGACAACGGCATGACGGCCGACGAGCCGGTGATCAAGCGCTTCGCCGTGCGCGTCGCGACCCGCACCAGCCGCGTCAGCCGTCGTGATTACGACTTCGAACAACCCAGGCTACTGATGGAAGCGGCCCATCGCGGCGAGCCGGCGGCGGACGCCATGCCGCAGCCCGACCTGGAAGACTACGACTATCCGGGCCGCTTCACCGAACGCGCCCATGGCAAGCACCTGTCGCAACGCGCTTTGGAACGCCACCGCCACGACTACCGCCTGGGCGAGGGCAACAGCGACCAGCCGCGACTGGTCAGCGGCCATCTACTGGAAATCTCCGACCACCCGCGCCGCGAATGGAACGACCTCTGGCTGCTCACCGAGGTGCTGCATGAAGGCAAGCAGCCGCAGGTGTTGGAGGAGTCGGTACTGGAGCTCCCCTCTCCCTCCGGAAGAGGGGCTGGGGGGGAGGGCGCTCCAGGCAACGCTCAGTTCCATCAGGGCTACCGCAACCGCTTCAGCGCCACGCCCTGGGACATCCCCTTCCGCCCGGCCCTTCACCATCCTAAACCGAAGGTGCTCGGTAGCCAGACCGCCGTGGTCACCGGCCCCGCCGGCGAAGAGATCCACTGCGACGAGTACGGCCGCGTAAAAGTCCAGTTCCACTGGGATCGCGAAGGCCAGGCCGACGACAAGACCAGCTGCTGGCTGCGCGTCTCCTCCAGCTGGGCCGGCGACCGCTACGGCGGCATCGCCATCCCGCGGGTCGGCATGGAGGTGCTGGTGACCTTCCTCGAAGGCGATCCCGACCAGCCGCTGGTGACCGGCTGCCTGTACCACAAGGAGCATCAGGTCCCCTACGACCTCCCGGCCAACAAGACCCGCACGCTGTTCAAGACCCTGAGCAGCCCGGGCGGTGGCGGCTACAACGAACTGCGCATCGAAGACCGCCAGGGCGCCGAGCAGATCTACGTCCACGCCCAGCGCGACTGGGACGAGAACATCGAGCACGACCAGAAGATCCGCGTCGGCCACGAACGCCACGAAACCGTCGAAGCCAACAGCTACAGCGAGTTCCGCGCCGAGGAGCACCTCATCATCGCAGGCGATCGCAAGGTCGAAGTCAAACCCGACGACCACCTCACCATCGCCCAGACCCAGCACATCAAGCTCGGCACCGCCCAGCTGACCAGGGCCGGCCGCGAGATACACCTCAAGGCCGGGCAGAAAATGGTCATCGAAGCCGGCGTCGAACTGACCCTCAAGGCCGGCGGCAGCTTCATCAAGCTCGACCCCGGCGGCATCACCGTCTCCGGCCCGCTGGCGCGAATCAACGCCGGCGGCGCACCGGGCAAGGGTTCGGGGATCAAGATCAAATCACCGGTGCTACCGGGAATGGCAGATAGCGACAAGGCCGGAAGCCTACTAGAGCAGGCAATGCCGGGTAAGGCGGACAGCTTGCTCAGCAAACGCAAGCGCTCGCTCAATTTTTCAGGCTAAGAACAGGACAGAGCCGGCTGCGCAGCCGGCTCGAACGCAAGGAAGCATCGAACATGGCCGAACACAAGCCGATCAATTGGGCTTATCCGTTTCCCAGCAAGGACACCAGCCACAATCCGCTGCAACTGCTTACACATATGGCCCAGGCCAAAGGCGGGTTCTACCCCACCGGCGAAAACGGCTTATGGCATGGCGGCGTGCATTTCGACGAAGGCACGGCCGCTGTATTCGACCAGTCGAGCGTGCGCTGTATCGCCGACGGCGAGGTGATTGCCTACCGCATCGACCAGCGCTACCCGGTCAGCGAATTCACCGACGAGATTCCCTTGGTCAAACGTGCGCCCTTTTCCACGGGGTTCGTGCTGGTCAAGCACAGCCTGCAGCCGCCGCCACTGAAGAACGCTGACGGCAGCATCGTCGAAGGACAAACCCCTCCAAGCCTCACCCTCTACAGCCTGTACATGCACCTGCTGGATTGGGCGGGCTACCAGGCACAAGCGGACCTTCCGCGCCCCGCCTTCTGGGAAACCAAACGCTATACCGTGAATACGCAGCACGATGGCCTGAGCGTTCGCGCAGGTCCGAGCAAGCACACCACCAAGCTGTCGGAGCTGTCCAAGGGTGCCGAGCTCACCATCGGCGAGACGGAAGGCGAGTTCAGCAAGCTGCTCAGCCTCATCAGCGGGACGGCACAACCCGCCCTATCAGCCGACGACGAGGGGCACATACCCGGCTATGTATCCACCAGCTTGCTCAAACCGCACAGCGAGCCAGCGGAATACGACAAGGTAGTCGTTCTCGACAGCGGAGTGCCGATCAAGGCAGGTGACCTTATTGGCCATCCCGGCCTGTACCAGAATCACGACAGCGCTGCTCAGCGCATGGTCCATGTCGAACTGTTCAGCTGCGACGATGTGCCCGCGTTCATCGCCCGGAGCCGCGCCTGGGCCAGTCGCTTGCCGGACGACCAGAAAACCCTGCTCAAGGTCTATAAAGGCGCGAGCAAACTGATCCCGCACCGGGAGAATATCAGCGCCGAAAACCCGCCCAAGCTGGACGACGACGGCACGCAGATCGGCGTCGACCTGATCATTCCGCAGTCCTTGCTGGATGAGCTTCCCGCTTCGAGAAAAATCCAGGTCAAGGATGGCGCTGACAACACTATGCACTGGTGGCGGCTGGACGGCCTGTTCGCCGACGCTGACGGCAATCCCATCGACGGCTGGCTCGCCGAGCAGGAGCTGATCACTACTCGCCACAGCCCGTGGGAGTGGGAAGGCTTCCAGTGCATCGAGGAAACCGGAACGCCCCTCGAAAAGCTCGCCTACGCTTTCAATGCCAGAGGCCTGCTGAGCGCAGACGAACAGCACAACTACCGGGCGCAGATCAGCAAGGCCGATGGCGGCCCAATCGTAACGCTCGCTCGTCTCTACGATATCACCGATACCGATAAGGATGGCGTACTGACCAGCGCTGAAATCCGAGCAGCGCTGGCCAGGCCTTGGCACGCTCAAGTACTCGGTCAACTGGTTGCAAGATATGAAAGCGAGTGGTTCTGGAACAAGGCCAAGTGGGATGAGCTTGATCCCTTGTTAGCGGAGGAGCCCGGAAAACCGAACCTTGTTTGGGAGGTGGAAAAGCAGCGAATCGAGACGTTGAGTTGGTGGAGCGATTTAGCTGGGAGACATGGGATTCCTACGAGCGGAATAATGTGGAATATTTCACCAAACGGTTTTTTATCAAGCTTCGCCAACAGGGCTCTTCTGGTTTCTAGAGCAACGCTTGCATATATCATGAACTCAGCTTCCGACGAGATACTCGATAAGTACCTTCTTCCGATCAACAATACGCTTGAAGCATTTGAAATAAACACACCTCTTCGTATAGCACATTTTTTGTCTCAAATAGGGCATGAAACAGGAGAGCTACGGTACTCTGCGGAACTCAGCTCTGGCAAACAATACGAAGGTCGTTCAGACCTGGGAAACACCCAAGCAGGCGACGGGAAAAAATTTAAAGGGCGCGGACTCTTGCAAATAACTGGGCGAAGCAATTACGAAGCCTGCGAAGCCTTTCTAAAAAACATAAAAGAGTTCGAAAACCTCGATATTACAAGTTCCACTGAGCGCGCAGAGCAGCTGGCGTACAATCCAAAGCTTGCAGCACTCGCATCCGGCTACTACTGGGCTATGCTGAAACCTAACTTAAATGCAGCCGCTGATAGCGATGACTTATTTTGGGTATCAGTCTACGTGAATGGATGGGCAAGGCAGGACAGGCCATTCTACCCAAACAGAAGCAAAGAACCTAACAACATGCATCACCGCGCGCAAATGCTGGAACGAGCAAAGCGAGCTTTGGGAATTCTATGAAGAAAGTTATCACTGCAGTTCTTTCATTAGCTTATCTGCACGTATGCCATGCTGAAACTGCATCTGTAACAGAGATAATAGCCTATGAAGGCAAGGTCGCTGGAAGCGAAATTTTTATGACGCTATCGGAAACTGACGGCGATATCGTAGGAGGCTACCACTATAAAAAATATGGCACAGCCATACCGCTGCGAGGCTCAATTGAAAACAACCATATAATATTGATAGAAAAGTCCACCTTAGGCGAGGTAAAGATAAGTGCCGAGCTTGACAATCAATTGATGAAGGGCACTTGGAAAGGTGACAGGATTAGCCACAGTATTCATGCCAGCGCCCTCAGCAAAAGCTACAAAAATCTCATTAACGGAATAGACATTTCCAAAAATCACCCAAACACTAATATAGCAATTAAATTTATAGATGGCAGAACCCAAAATCTTGAAGTAGAGACCCTAACGGATACCACATCGATAGTGTTCGAGGACTACAATTTCGACGGCTTCCCTGATTTGAGAGTACTCGAGAGCAGCACTGGCTCCAATACAACTTACATTGCATGGACTTACAAGCCAAATAAAAAAGCATTTGAATACTCTGAGGAAACGTCAATGCTGTCGAACCCTAAAGTTCTGCATAGCGAAAGGGCGATACTATCCTTATCTCGAGATGGCTGTTGTCGTTACATCGCCTCAAAATCAGTGGGCCACGAAAAGCACTCTGCCGAATTCGAGTATGAGAAGCTTACAGGGGTTGAACGCGTAACTGATTTAAAAACAAATACAACCACAACCAGATCAATAAGCCAGAAATACTTCGAGCGAAAATATCTTACTCCCATGGGAGCTGATGGCTTATAGGCACTCCATCTTCAAAAAAAGTAGAACAAGGATTGTGGACGGAGAACATGACGATCAATCCTATAGTTCTTCAATTGATTGCGGGGACCACCTGTAGCCCGCTGTCGCTAAGCATGCGCGCGGCGCGCTAGGTAATGACTGAGCTTCAAGATCAACCCGTCGGTGCTGCTGATCAAATGATGAGTATCAACCTTACGATCCGCCCGCACTCTACAAGCCAATTTCAATTTCGTAAGCCAACCGGATAAAACAGCCGAGCCTAAACACTCTGTGCCAATTATGATTTGGGGTATGAAAGAAGGGATTTTTACCGGCAAAAAACTAAACGGCTATATTAGTTCTGCTGGGGTAGATTATGTAAGGACTCGTAGAATAATCAACGGATCTGATCAGCAGAAACTTATAGCCGGCTATGCAAGAAAGTATTAATCCATCCTTAGGAAAACGTCCTCGGCAAGGAAATCTTCGCTCCATGAAACACGTACGGTTTTTAGCTCTGCTTATCTCACTAACGCTGACCACTAGCGCACACGCAAGCGCTTACACCATTTCATCCAACGATGACGGGGTGGCGGAAATCTATACAGCAGACATGGACGCGGGCACTCTGACGATCAAGCAGGGAACGGAAACGACAATTATCACCGACATTGTTGGCTACGCAGGGCAGCCAGCCAGAACGTTGGTGCGGTTCAATGGCGGGCCCGCATTGAGCTATGAAAACTCTGGATCGAATACACATTTCGAAGTCTTTTATACCCTAAAATTCAAAGATAATATCCCTCTTATCGACTGCATATACAGCAATATTCGCAACGGGCAGAATGGTGCCTCCATTCGAAAAGCTTTTTGCAACCTTAACAAGGTACTATCGAGCAATTACCAGGATAGCTTTCCGTTACACAGACGCCTGGATTGATGAGTCTAATAGAGCGTCCCTAAAATCTGTTATGGCCGAGCCTGCTGAAGCCGCTGTGACACCCCTCGGCAAGCTAGGCAATGTGCTTGTTGCGCTTCGCTACGACTCGATCGAAGATCTAATTTCTACTACTCCGAAAACCATAGCGTCAGCAGCCGGGAAAATTTATGTAGTGACCGGTAACGCTTATTTGGTTTATGACGTCGATGGTGTTACAGCATCAGCACTGGATGTGGAAACGGACCCTGTCGCACATTCATTGAAGCGCCTGACAGCTACAGAGCTATTGCAAGCTATTAATAAAAACTAAACTTTCTCACCGCCTGAGGCACCCCGTCCAATATGATGCTTAGAATTATACACGCCAGCATCTATGCTATGATCGTGGCACTTACTGCTCCAGTTACAGCAGCAGTGGAACGTCTACCACCATTTTTTTACTGCAAATCGGAATCCGATAGAACCCTAGAGCTATATAAACAGAACAATACGATCAGCTATAAATTTGGGCATCCGGGCCGCACACCCGAGCTTGAATTAAACAGATTAGTTGATGAGGTTGACATATCAATAGGTAACGCGACCGGCAGCGAACTGAGTAACTCTGTCACGTTCACCAATGGCGCCTATTCGTATACGGTTACATCCAGAATTAACAGAGTGGCTGATGTCCAAATACCCGAGCACGGCATATTAGTTAAGAAAAATTCTAACTACTTAACTTATATCTCATGCATTTCAGCCTCCGTGAAGGGAAGTTTGCTTGACATTGAATAACTGTCCGAGCACGCATTCACCCTTATCTGTCACCGCAAAAGCGGCGACATCTTATTGCCATCACCCCACAACTCTGCCATAAACGCGCACTCGCCATGATGCTACAAGGATGTACCGATGCGATTGCTGCGCCGAGCCCTGGGGGCTGTCTTGTTGTTGGCTGTGCTGGCCGCGGGGGTTGGGCTGTATTTTGTGGCCTACCCGAACCTGCCCGAGTACAAGGCGCCCGAGGCACTGAATTATCTGGAGCAGTGGGACGCCGCGCAGCGGCAGACCTACTACTACACGCCGCAAGGCACCCAGGTTAAGGGGCTGGAGTACGACTGGTTCCGCGCGCTGGAGCTGCCCTTCAGCCGGGACAAGTTCGCCACGCCGGACTACCTCGCCCGCTTCGGCTTTCTGGTCGATCCCGCGCAGCAGGCCACCGCGGCCAATCCTGGCAACCTGCCGGTCGGTTTTGCCCGTCACGAGGATGATGAGAGCGGCCGCGCGTACCTGGATGTCACCTGCGCGGCCTGCCACACCGGCGAGCTGCGCTATCAGGGTCAGGCCATTCGTATCGACGGTGGCGCGGCGATGCATTCGCTGGCCTCCACCGTACCGACCCTGCGTGGTGGCGCCTTTGGCCAGGCGCTCGGCATGAGCATGGCCTTCACCTATTACAACCCGCTCAAGTTCCGTCGCTTCGCCGAGCAGGTGCTGGGCGAACGCTACGAGCAGGATCGCGAGCAGCTGCGCCACGACTTCAAGCAGGTGCTCGACCGCCTGCTCGGCACCGCCTACAACGATTGGCACCGTGGGCTCTACCCCACCGAAGAAGGCTTCGGCCGCACCGATGCATTCGGCCGCATCGCCAACAGCGTGTTCGGCGATGCCATCGATCCGGCGAACTACCGCGTGGCCAACGCGCCGGTGAGCTACCCGCATCTGTGGGATATCTGGAAGTTCGACTGGGTGCAATGGAACGGCTCGGCCATGCAGCCGATGGCGCGCAATATCGGCGAAGCGCTGGGTGTCGGCGCCACGCTGCAGCTGCTGCACGAGAACGGCCAGCCCGTCGCCGAGAACGAGCGCTACGCATCGGGCGTTCGTGTACGCGACCTGCACAGGCTGGAAACCACCCTCATGCAGCTGACCCCGCCACGTTGGCCAGAAGAAGTGCTGGGCGCGATCGATCTCCAGCAGGCCAGCCTCGGTCGCGCACTGTATCGGGAGAACTGCGCGCATTGTCACGACGCCAGGCCCAAGCCGGTCGACAAGCGCTTCGCTGCCGAGCGCGACCCCGAGTGGCGCATGAAGGTGATCCCCACCTCCTTCGTCGGTACCGATCCGACCACGGCCGACAATATCGCCGACCATCGCTTCGACCTGACCCGCCTGGGCTGGACCCAGGACGAGCTGGATCGTCTGGATGTACAGCTGTATGGCGCGCCATCCGGCCCGCTCGATCTCGCCAGCCTGTCCAGCGCCAAGGGGCTGGCCTATATCACCGCCTATGTCGAAGCGCGCGCCTACCGTGACGCCGGCATCGGCGAGGCCGAGCGCGCGGAATTCGACGGCTTCGGTCTGCCGATCGGCGTGCAGGAACTGCGCGGCTACAAGGCACGCCCGCTGGACGGCATCTGGGCGACGCCACCGTTCCTGCATAACGGCTCGGTGCCGACGCTGTTCCAGCTGCTGTCGCCGGTGGCCGAACGGCAGAAGCAGTTCTGGGTCGGCAGCCGCGAATACGATCCGCGGCATGTGGGTATTCGCACCGAGCGCTTCGACGGCGGCTTTCTGCTGGATACCGCGATCACCGGCAACGGCAACCGCGGCCATGAATTCCGCGCCGGCTGCCGCGGCAATGGCGTGATCGGCCGGGCATTGGCGCCGCATGAGCGCTGGGCGCTGGTCGAGTACCTCAAGGTGCTCGGCGACCCCCGCTTCGAGCCGCGCCTCGAGGAATTGCCGGCGCGCGCCCACAACCCCGGCCCAAGCTGCCCCTGACCCGTCCCCGTACAAGGATCTGCCACATGCTCACAAGACTCTGGCTCTGGATCGGTCGCCTGTTGGGCCGGCTGCTGCTGGCCATCACTGTCATCGGCCTGGCCGGCTGGGCGATTGCCGCCGTGCATTTTCACCTGACCCATCGCGGCCCCGTCTCCAGCGAAGAGGTCATCGCGCCGAGCGAAGCGGCCGACACCCAGGCGATCATCGCCGACGCCATCGCCGTGGTCGAACAGCACAGCGAGAACACCCGCGTGCTGCGCGACGCCCATGCCAAGGCCCACGGCTGCGTACGCGCCGAAGTCAGCGTGCGCGCCGACCTGGAACCGGCACTGCGCCAGGGCGTTTTCAACGAGCCGGGCAAGACCTGGCAGGCCTGGGTACGGCTGTCCAACGGCAACGCCTACCCACAATTCGACCGCATCCGAGACGCCCGCGGCATGGCGATCAAGCTGCTCGACGTGCCGGGGGAAAAGCTCACGCGTGACCCGCGCCACGCCGGCGAGCAGGACTTCGTGATGTTCAACCATCCGGTGTTCTTCGTCCGCGATGTCGCCGAGTACCGCAGCAACTTCGCCGCCCAGGCGCAGGGCAAGAAGGCGCTGGCGTTCTTCCCGAGCATCGATCCGCGCAGCTGGGAGCTGCGCCATCTATTCATCGCGCTGCAGACCCTGGCGCCCGCGCCCGAGAGCCCGGTGGCCACCACTTACAGTTCCGTGGCGCCGTACAAGTTCGGCCCGCACAACATCAAGTACCGGGTCATCCCGGCGCCGGAAGACTGCCCGACCTACCAGCTGCCCGAACAGAACCACGACCTGCCGAACTTCCTGCGCAGCGCGCTCTACCAGCAACTGTCCCTCGACCGCGCACCCGCCTGCTTCGCCCTGCAGGTGCAGCGGCAGAACGCCGAGCACTACATGCCCATCGAGGACACCAGCATCGAATGGAGCGAGGCCGTTTCCCCGTTCGAGACGGTCGCCGACATCCGCCTGCCGCCGCAGGACTTCGACAGCCCCGAGCAGAACCTGGCCTGCGACAACCTCAGCTTCAACCCCTGGCACGCACTGCCGGAGCATCGCCCCATCGGTGGCATCAATCGGTTGCGCAAGGCGGTGTACGAGGCGATCAGCAGTTATCGGCTCGAGCGTAACGGCGCACTTTGACGCGACCGTCGAGGCCCATGGATCAGCAACCGACGCCCACCGCCGATTGCCGACGTTGGGCTACCCGGTCCTGTTTTGCCGGGCAGTGCCCTGCTAGCATCAATCAGGACTCCATCGCCCGACATAGGCACCCGTTTGCAGAAGATGAGCGCCACCACGTCCTCGTCTCCCGGTTCGGTGACAATCGAACCGGGCGCTTCACCGTTGCGGGCGCGCATAGTCGGTGACTGGACCCTCGCCCATTACGCGGCACTGCAACATGAGGTGAAGCGGCTCAGGGCGCGGATCGACGAGCGCAGCCAGATCGAACTGAGCGAACTGGGTGCACTGGATACGGCAGGCGCCGGCCTGCTGGTGGAGCTGCTGGGACACGCGCGGATCGCCGCCATCGAAGCCTGGGCACCGCGCTTGCCGGCCGAACGCCTGGCGCTGCTGCGCACCGTCGCCACCGCCCTGAATCAACCGGATGCCGCCGAGCCGCCGCGCGGTTATGAATTCGGCGATGTGCTGGCGCATATCGGCGGCGCCGTCGCCGCGCTGTGGAAGCAACAGCGCGCACTACTCGGCTTCATCGGCCTGACCCTGCAGACGCTGCTGCTGACCTTGCCACGGCCGCGACGCTGGCGGCTCACCTCGCTGGCCGTGCATATCGAACAGACCGGGCTGGACGCGGTGCCGATCGTCGCGCTGCTGACCTTTCTGGTCGGCGCGGTGGTGGCCTTTCTCGGCGCCACCGTGCTCGCCGACTTCGGCGCGACCATCTACACCGTCAACCTGGTGGGCTTTTCCTTCCTGCGCGAATTCGGCGTGCTGCTGGCGGCGATCCTGCTCGCCGGACGCAGCGCCAGCGCCTTCGCCGCGCAGATCGGTTCGATGAAATCCAACGAGGAGATCGACGCCATTCGCACCCTCGGCCTGAGCCCGGTCGAGCTGCTGGTGCTGCCACGGGTGCTGGCGATGCTGATCACGCTGCCGATCCTGACCTTCGTCGGCATGCTCAGCGGCATCGCCGGCGGGCTGGTGGTGTGCGTGCTGGCGCTGGACATCTCGCCGACCATGTTCTTCAACATCATGGCGCGCGACATCGCCGTCAGCCATTTTCTGGTCGGGCTGGGCAAAGCCCCGGTGTTCGCCTTCATCATCGCGGTGATCGGCTGTCTGGAAGGCTTCAAGGTCAGCGGTAGCGCGCAGTCGGTGGGCGAGCACACCACCTCCAGCGTGGTCCAGGCGATCTTCATGGTGATCCTGCTGGATGCCATCGCCGCGCTGTTCTTCATGGAGATGGGCTGGTGAGCGACGACGCGCTGATCCAGGTACGCGGGCTGGTCAACCGCTTCGGCAGCCAGACCGTGCACGACAACCTCGACCTCGACATCCGTCGCGGCGAGATTCTCGGCGTGGTCGGCGGTTCGGGCACCGGCAAGTCGGTGCTGCTGCGCAGCATCGTCGGCCTGCGCCGGCCCAACGCCGGCAGCGTCAGCGTGTTCGGCGAAAACCTGCTGGAGCTGTCGGCCGAACGCCGCTCCCAGGTGGAACGGCGCTTCGGTGTACTGTTCCAGCGCGGTGCGCTGTTCACCTCACTGAATCTGCAGGAGAACGTCGCCCTGCCGCTGATCGAGCACGCCGGGCTCGAGCGCCGCGACGCCGAGCACCTGGCGCGGCTGAAACTGGCGCTGGCCGGCCTGCCGGCCGACGCCGCCTGCAAGTACCCCGACGAGCTGTCCGGCGGCATGATCAAGCGCGCCGCGCTGGCCCGCGCGCTGGCGCTGGACCCGGAAGTGCTGTTTCTCGACGAGCCCACCGCCGGCCTCGACCCCATCGGCGCGGCGGCCTTCGACCAGCTGATCCTGACCCTGCGCGACGCGTTGGGCCTCAGCGTGTTTCTGGTGACCCACGATCTGGATACGCTCTACACCATCTGCGACCGGGTCGCCGTGCTGTCGCGCAAGCGCGTGCTGGTGGCCGATCGCCTGGAGGTGGTGGAAGCCACCGACGACGCCTGGATCCGCGACTACTTCCACGGCCCGCGCGGCCGGGCGGCGCAGCAAGCCGCCGACCTGCTGGAGAACTGACATGGAAACCCGCGCCCATCACGTACTGATCGGCCTGTTCACCGTCCTCGCGGTCGGCGGCGCCCTGCTGTTCGCCCTCTGGCTGGGCAAGTCGAGCATGGATCGCGAATACAACTATTACGAGATCAGCTTCAATCGCGCGGTCAGCGGGCTGTCCAACGGCAGTTCGGTGGAGTACAGCGGCATCAAGGTTGGCGACGTCGAAGCGCTGTGGCTGGAGCCGGACGATCCGCGCAAGGTGCGCGCGCGCATCCGCGTGTATGCCGGCACGCCGATCAAGCAGGACACCCGCGCACGCCTGGCGCTGGCCAACATCACCGGCAGCATGATCATCCAGCTGCACAGCGGCACACCGCAGAGCCCGCCGCTGGAGGGCAAGCGCGGCGAGCCGCCGCTGATCATCGCCGACCCCTCGCCACTGAGCGCGCTCTTGGAGAACGGCGAGGACCTGATGACCAACATCAACAACCTGCTGCGCAGCGCCAACCTGATGCTCTCCGAGGACAACGCCGAGCGCATCGGCCGCACCCTGGCCAATCTCGAACAGGCCACCAGCGTGCTGGCCGAACAGCGTGGCGATCTCAGCGAAGCGCTGACCCAGCTCGCCCAGCTGGGCCAACAGACCAACACCGCGCTGGCGGAGATCACCCGCCTGACGCAGAACGCCAACGGCCTGATCGATGACGAAGGACGCCAGCTGCTGAGCAGCGCCGGCGAGTCCATGGCCGCGCTGGAGCGCGCCACGTCGCGCCTGGACGACCTGCTATCGAGCAATCAGGGTGCATTGAACAATGGCCTGCAGGGCTTCAGCGAGCTGGGGCCGGCGGTCAACGAACTGCGCGGCACCCTCGGCGCCCTGCGGCGTGTCACCCAGCGCCTCGAAGACAATCCCAGCGGCTTTTTGCTCGGCCGCGAGAAGATCCAGGAGTTCACCCCATGAGTCGCCTTGCGCTGATCCGCCCCCTTGCCCTCGCGAGCCTGCTTGGCACACTCGCGGCCTGCACCCTGCTGCCCGAGGCCGAGTCGATCCGCGTGTACCTGCTGCCTGCCGCCGAGGCGCCGGCCAGCCAGCCAGGCGAGCGGCTGCAGCAGGCACTGCGCATCCACACCCCGCATGCCAGCCGCATCCTGGCCGGCTCGCGCATTGCCGTGGTGCCGGACGGCAACCAGATCAGCAGCTACCAGGGCGCACGTTGGAGCGACGCCGCGCCGACCCTGCTGCGCGACCGGCTGATCGAGCAGTTCCGCCAGAGCGGACCGGTGGCGGTGAGCAACGAGGACAGCAACCTGTTCGCCGAGCTGGAGCTGTTCAGCGAACTGCGCGCGTTCCAGAGCGAATACATCGATGGCCGGCCGCAGGTGCTGGTCCGGCTGGATGCTCAGCTGGCCACGGCCCCGGGCCAGCGCATCCTCGCCAGCCGCCGCTTCGAGATTCGTCGGCCCAGCGCGAGCCCGCAGCTGGAAAGCGTGGTGGCGGCCTTCGGCGCGGCCAGCGACGAGTTGAGCCGCCAGTTGCAACGCTGGACGATCGAGGTGGCAAAAAGCCAGTTTGCGCGGTGAAATCCGGCGAAACGGTCATATAAACGCGCTAAACAGCGGTTTTATTGATTCAGGCTAAGCGCAACCCACCCGGCCATCGCTTAGCATGCGAACTATCGCTTCACGTAAGGAATGCTCATGAAAGCGCCAGCCCAGAAAAACCTTCGCCGGGTGCTGTTCGCACTCGTCGCGCTCGTGGTCATCGTCCTGCTGGCCTGGTCGGAGTTGCGTACGGATGGTCTGGGCGATGGCTTCGCCAGCGGCAACGGGCGCATCGAAGCCACCGAGATAGACGTGGCGACCAAGCTCGGTGGGCGTATCCGCGAGATCAGCGTCGACGAGGGCGACTTCGTCCAGCCGGGCCAGGTCATCGCTCGCATGGACACCGAAGTGCTCGACGCCCAGCTCAACCAGGCCCGCGCCCAGGTGCGCCAGGCGGAGAACGCCATCCTCACCGCCCAGGCGCTGGTTACCCAGCGCGAGAGCGAAAAAGCCACCGCCGAGGCCGTGGTGCTGCAGCGCCGTGCCGAATTGACCGCCGCGCAGAAGCGCCACCAGCGCACCAAGACGCTGGTCGACCGCAACGCCATGCCGCGCCAGCAGCTGGATGATGATCTCGCCGCCATGCAGAGCGCTCAGGCCGCGCTGGCCGCCTCGCGCGCCCAGGTGTTGTCCGCCGATGCCGGTATCGCTGCAGCCAGGTCGCAGGTCATCGAGGCGCAATCGGCGCTGGAGGCTGCCCAGGCCAGCGTGGTGCGGCTGCAGGCGGACATCAGCGACAGCGAGCTGAAGACCGACCGCGTGGCCCGCGTGCAGTACCGCGTGGCGCAGCCGGGCGAGGTGCTTGGCGCCGGCGGCAAGCTGCTCAATCTGGTCGACCTGGCCGACGTCTACATGACCTTCTTCCTGCCCGAGCGCCAGGCAGGCCGTGTCGCCATGGGTTCCGAGGCGCGGCTGATCATCGATGCCGCGCCGCAGTACGTGATCCCGGCGAAGATCACCTACGTCGCCAGCGTCGCGCAGTTCACGCCGAAGACGGTGGAAACCGAAAGCGAGCGCGAGAAGCTGATGTTCCGGGTCAAGGCGCGGATCGATCCCGAGCTGCTGAAACAGCACATGGAACAGGTCAAGACCGGCCTGCCGGGCGTCGCCTACCTGAAGCTGGACGCCGACGCCGAATGGCCGGCGCACCTGCAGATCAATGTCGGCCAATGAACCAGTCCCCTGCCCCGGTCGCCGAGATCAGCGGCGTCAGCCTGCAATACGGCAAGACCCGCGCGCTGGATGACCTCAGCCTGAGCCTGCCGGCGCGCTGCATGGTCGGCCTGATCGGCCCGGACGGGGTCGGCAAGTCCAGCCTGCTGGCGCTGATCGCCGGCGCACGCAAGCTGCAGCAGGGCCGCGTGCAGGTGCTCGATGGCGACATGAGCGATGCCGGCCACCGCCGTGCGGTCTGCCCGCGCATCGCCTACATGCCCCAGGGGCTGGGCAAGAATCTCTATCCGACACTGACGGTGTTCGAGAACCTCGAGTTCTTCGGCCGGCTGTTCGGCCAGGCCGCCGAAGAACGCCGCGGGCGCATCGCCGAGCTGACTCGCAGCACGGGCCTGGCGCCCTTCGTCGAGCGTCCGGCGGGCAAGCTCTCCGGCGGCATGAAACAGAAGCTCGGCCTCTGCTGCGCGCTGATCCATGATCCCGACCTGCTGATCCTCGACGAACCCACCACCGGCGTCGACCCGCTGTCACGCGCGCAGTTCTGGGAGCTGATCGAGCGCATCCGTGGCGAGCGCCCGCAGATGAGCGTGCTGGTGGCCACCGCCTACATGGACGAGGCGCAGCGCTTCGACCATCTGGTGGCGATGGACGCCGGTCAGGTGCTGGCCACCGGCACACCGGCCGAGCTCCTGGCGCGCACCGCCAGCGATACCCTGGAGCAGGCCTTCATCCGCCTGCTGCCGGATGCCAAGCGCAGCCAGCACCGCGAGCTGATCATCCCGCCGCAGCCGCCGAGCGACAGCATCGCCATCGAGGCTCACGGCCTGACCATGCGCTTCGGCGATTTCGTCGCGGTGGACCGGGTCAATTTCCGCATCGCTCGCGGTGAGATCTTCGGTTTCCTCGGCTCCAACGGCTGCGGCAAGACCACCACCATGAAGATGCTCACCGGCCTGCTGCCCGCCAGCGAGGGCGAGGCGCTGCTGTTCGGCAAACCGGTGGACCCGCACGACATGCAGACCCGCCAGCGCGTCGGCTACATGTCCCAGGCCTTCTCGCTGTACAGCGAACTGAGCGTGCGGCAGAACCTCGACCTGCACGCGCGGCTGTTCCACCTGCCGGCAGAGCGGCGCGAGGCGCGCATCCAGGAGATGCTCGAACGCTTCGGCCTCAGCGGCGACGCCGAAAGCCTGCCCAGCAGCCTGCCGCTGGGCGTGCGCCAGCGCCTGTCGCTGGCGGTGGCGGTGATCCACAACCCGGAAATCCTGATCCTCGACGAACCCACCTCGGGGGTCGATCCGGTGGCGCGCGACGGTTTCTGGGAGCTCCTGGTGCAGCTGTCGCGCGAAGACGGCGTGACCATCTTCATCTCCACCCACTTCATGAACGAGGCACTGCGCTGCGACCGCATCTCGCTGATGCACGCCGGGCGGGTGCTCGACAGCGACACGCCGCAGGCGCTGATGGCCAAGCGCGGGCTGCCGACGCTGGAAGCGACCTTTATCGCCTACCTGGAAGAAGCCGCCGCCGCATGTGCTGCCGAACAGCCAGCAGCGCCGCTCGCCGCAACGAGCCGTCCCACCCAGACCACAGGCAATAACGCACGCCAGGCCCGTTTCAGCCTGCGCCGCCTGCTCAGCTACACCCGCCGCGAGGCCATGGAGCTGCGCCGCGATCCGATCCGCGCGACGCTGGCCATGCTCGGCAGCGTGCTGCTGATGTTCATCATGGGCTACGGGGTCAGTTTCGACGTGGAGAACCTGACCTATGCCGTGCTCGACCGCGACCAGACCACCACCAGCCAGCATTACCTGCTGAACATGGCCGGCTCGCGCTACTTCATCGAGAAGGCGCCGCTGGCCAGCCATGCCGAGCTGGACCAGCGCCTGCGCAGCAACGACATCAGCCTGGCGGTGGAAATCCCGCCGAACTTCGGCCGCGACCTCAAGCGCGGTGCGGTCCCGCAAGTAGCGTTCTGGATCGATGGCGCCATGCCGATGCGTGCCGACACCGTCAAGGGCTATGTGCAGGGCATTCACCTGAGCTACCTGCAGCAACTGGCCCGCGAGGCCGGTGTCGATGGGCAGGTGTCACCGGCCGACGTCGCCATCCGCTACCGCTACAACCCCGACGTGCAGAGCCTGCCGGCCATGGCGCCGGCGATGATTCCGCTGCTCTTGATGATGATCCCGGCGATGCTCACCGCCCTTGGCGTGGTGCGCGAGAAGGAACTGGGCTCGATCACCAACTTCTATGTCACGCCGACCACTCGCCTGGAATTCCTGCTCGGCAAACAGCTGCCCTACATCGCCCTGGGTATGTTCAACTTCGCCACCCTGGCACTGCTGGCGGTATTCGTCTTCGGCATCCCGATCAAGGGCAGCATTCTCACCCTCTGCCTTGGCGCGCTGCTCTACGTCGCCTGCGCCACCGGTCTGGGCCTGCTGATGTCGTCGATCCTGAACAGCCAGATCGCGGCGATCTTCGGCACCACCATCGTCACGCTGCTGCCGGCGATCCAGTTCTCCGGGCTGATCCATCCGGTTTCGGCGATGGAGGGCGTCGGCGCCTTCCTCGGCAAGCTCTACCCGACCAGCCATTTCCTCATCATCAGCCGCGGGGTGTTCTCCAAATCGCTCGGCCTGGCCGAGCTGTATCCCTATTTCATTCCCATGCTGCTGGCCATTCCGCTGCTGACCCTGCTCAGCGTCGCCGGCCTGCGCAAGCAGGAGAAATGACATGGGCGGCCTGCGACGCAAACTCGGCAACATCTTCCAACTCGGCCTCAAGGAACTGCGCAGCCTCTACCGCGACCCGGCGATGCTGGTGCTGATCATCTATTCGTTCACCCTGGCCATCTACGAAGGCGCCACGGCAGTTCCCGAGGCGCCGCACCGGGCGAGCATCGCGGTGGTCGACGAGGACCGCTCGCAGGCCTCGCTGCGTATCATCAATGCCTTCCAGCTACCCTACTTCATCGAGCCGAAAGCCATCACCCTGCAGGAAATGGACAGCGGCATGGACGACGGCCTCTATACCTTCACCCTGAACATCCCGCCGCGCTTCCAGGAGGACCTGCTCGCCGGCCGCCAGCCGACCATCCAGCTCAACGTCGATGCCACCCAGGTCAGCCAGGCGTTCACCGGCGCCGGGCACATTCAGCAGATCATCGCCAGCGAAACCGCCGAGTTCGTCCGTCGCTACCGCAGTGAAGACGCCCTGCCCGTCGAAGCGGTGGTGCGCACCGCGTTCAACCCCAACCTCAGCCGGGCCTGGTTCGGCGCGGTGAACGAGGTGATCAACCAGATCACCATGCTGGCGATCATCCTCACCGGCGCGGCGCTGATCCGCGAGCGCGAGCACGGCACCATCGAGCACCTGCTGGTGATGCCAGTGACGCCGTTCGAGATCATGGTCGGCAAGGTCTGGGCCATGGGCCTGGTGGTGCTGGCGGCAGCGGCGTTTGCCCTGCGCTTCGTCGTCGAGGGCTGGCTGGACATCCCGATCCAGGGCTCGCTGTGGCTGTTCGCCGGGGGCGCGGCGCTGCACCTGTTCGCCGCCACCTCGATGGGCATCTTCTTCGGCACGGTGGCGCGCTCCATGCCGCAGCTGGGCCTCTTGGTGATTCTCACGCTGATCCCGCTGCAGATCCTCTCCGGTGGCGTGACGCCGCGCGAGAGCATGCCCGGGCTGGTGCAGAACATCATGCTGGTGGCACCCACCACGCATTTCGTCGAGCTGGCGCAGGCGATCCTGTTCCGCAGCGCCGGCCCGTCCATCGTCTGGCCGCAGCTGCTCGCCCTGGGCTTGATCGGCACGGTGTTCTTCATCGGAGCGCTGTCGCGACTGCGGGTGTCGTTGCGCTAGCGGCGCTCCTCAAAGCACCCGCATCACCGGGGCAACCGCTCTAGCCCAGAGCTTTATGGCATCACGCCAGCACTCTGTGTTTATGTTGGTAACCACACGGTTACCCGACGCTCCGAAGCGCTCGGGAATTTTTGTATCAGTGGCCGGTCTATCGTGCCGACATGCTAAGAGCCTGATGCTCGACAGCGCGCCAAGGAAGCCCCATCACTATGCGCATTCTCGTTACTGGCGGTGCCGGATTCATCGGCTCCGCACTGATCCGTCACCTCATCCTCGATACCGAGCACAGCGTGCTCAACCTGGACAAACTGACCTATGCCGGCAACCTCGAGTCGCTGGCCAGCGTGGAAGGCAACCCGCGCTATCAGTTCCTTCAGGCCGACATCGCCGATCGTGAGCGGGTCAGCGAGGCGCTGCTGGACTTCCAGCCAGACGCCATCATGCATCTGGCCGCCGAATCCCACGTCGACCGCTCCATCGACGGCCCGGCCGAATTCATCCAGACCAACATCGTCGGCACCTATCAGCTGCTGGAGGCCACCCGCGCCTACTGGCAGAGCCTGCCGGCCGAGCGCCGCGAGGCCTTCCGCTTCCACCACATCTCCACCGACGAGGTGTATGGCGACCTGCACGGCGTCGACGACCTGTTCACCGAAACCACACCCTACGCGCCCAGCTCGCCCTATTCGGCCAGCAAGGCTTCGTCCGACCACCTGGTGCGCGCCTGGCAACGCACCTACGGGCTGCCGGTGCTGGTGACCAACTGCTCGAACAACTACGGGCCGTTCCACTTCCCCGAAAAGCTGATCCCGCTGGTGATCCTCAACGCCCTCGATGGCAAGCCGCTGCCGGTCTACGGCGACGGCTCGCAGATCCGCGACTGGTTGTTCGTCGAGGACCACGCCCGCGCGCTGCTGAAGGTGGTGAGCGAAGGCGAGGTCGGCGAGACCTACAACATCGGCGGTCACAACGAGCAGAAGAACATCGAGGTGGTGCGCGGTATCTGCGCGCTGCTGGAAGAGCTGGCGCCGAGCAAGCCTGCCGGGCTCGCCCGTTATGAAGACCTGATCACCTTCGTCAAGGATCGTCCGGGCCACGACCTGCGCTACGCCATCGACGCCAGCAAGATCGAGCGCGAGCTCGGCTGGGTGCCGCAGGAAACCTTCCAGACCGGCCTGCGCAAGACCGTGCAGTGGTACCTGGACAACCTCGAATGGTGCCGTCGCGTTCAGGACGGCAGCTATCAACGCGAGCGCCTTGGCGCCCTGGAGAACGCATGAAAGGAATCATCCTCGCCGGAGGCTCCGGCACCCGTCTGCACCCCATCACCCTTGGCGTATCCAAGCAGCTGCTGCCGATCTACGACAAGCCGATGGCCTACTACCCGATTTCGGTGCTGATGCTCGCCGGCATCCGCGACATCCTGGTCATTTCCACGCCACAGGATCTGCCGCAGTACAAGAACCTGCTGGGTGACGGCAGCCAGTTCGGGGTCAACTTCAGCTACGCCGAGCAGCCCTCGCCGGACGGCCTGGCGCAGGCCTTCCTGATCGGCGAAGAGTTCATCGGCGACGATTCGGTGTGCCTGATCCTCGGCGACAACATCTTCCACGGCCAGCACTTCACCGAGAAACTGCAACGCGCCGCGGCCCAGCCAAGCGGCGCCACCGTGTTCGGTTACTGGGTCAAGGACCCGGAGCGCTTCGGCGTGATCGACTTCGACGAGAGCGGCAAGGCGCTGTCCATCGAGGAAAAGCCGAAGAAGCCCAAGTCCAGCTACGCGGTGACCGGCCTGTACTTCTACGACAACGACGTGATCGAGATCGCCAAGTCGATCAAGCCCTCGCCACGCGGCGAGCTGGAGATCACCGACGTCAATATGGCCTACCTCGAGCGCGGCGACCTCAACGTCGAACGCTTCGGCCGCGGCTTCGCCTGGCTCGACACCGGCACCCACGACAGCCTGCTGGAAGCCTCGCAGTACGTGCAGACCATCGAGCACCGCCAGGGCCTGAAGGTTGCCTGCCTGGAGGAAATCGCCTACCAGAACAAGTGGATCGATCGCGAGCAGCTGCTGCGCCGCGCCGATGCCCTGGGCAAGACCGGCTACGGCCAGTACCTGTTCAAGCTGGCGGGTGAAGACGCATGAAAGTGATCGAAACCTGCATTCCCGACGTACTGATCATCGAGCCCAAGGTCTTCGGCGACGAACGCGGTTTCTTCTACGAGAGCTTCAACGCGGCCGCTTTCGAAGCGGCCACGGGGCTCAAGCGACAGTTCGTCCAGGACAATCACTCCAAGTCCCAGCGCGGCGTGCTGCGCGGTCTGCATTACCAGATCCAGCAGCCGCAGGGAAAACTGGTGCGGGTAGTGGCCGGCGAGGTGTTCGATGTCGCCGTCGACCTGCGCAGGAGTTCACCGAGCTTCGGCCGCTGGTGCGGCACTCACCTGAGTGCGCAGAACCAGCGCCAACTGTGGATTCCCGAAGGTTTCGCGCACGGTTTCGTGGTGCTCAGCGAAACTGCCGAATTTCTCTACAAGACCACCGACTACTACGCGCCGGAGCACGAGCGCAGCCTGCTGTGGAACGATCCGGAGCTCGGCATCGAATGGCCGTTCGACGAAGCACCACAACTGTCCGCGAAGGACCAGGCTGGCAAGCGCCTCAGCGATGCGGAGCTGTTTCCATGAAAATCCTGATCACCGGCAGCACGGGCCAGCTCGCCCGCGAGCTGCAGTTGGAGCTGGCGGGCGCCGGCAAGCTGCTGGCGCTTGGGCACAACGCACTGGATCTGGCTGATCCGGAGCAGATTCGCGAGCAGGTGCGCCTGTTGCGGCCGGACCTGATCATCAATGCGGCGGCCTACACCGCCGTCGACCCGGCGGAAAGCCACCGTGAGCTGGCCTTCGCGGTCAATGCGCGCGGGCCGCAGGTACTCGCCGAAGAGGCTGCACGTCTTGGCGTGCCGCTGATCCACTATTCCACCGACTACGTGTTCGACGGCCGCAAGGCCGAGCCCTACAGCGAGGCGGACGTGCCACAGCCGCTCAGCGTCTACGGCGCCAGCAAGCTGGCCGGCGAACAGGCGATTCAGGCCGCCGGTTGCGAGTACCTGATCCTGCGTACCAGTTGGGTCTATTCGCAGCACGGCAAGAACTTTCTGCTGACCATGCAGCGCCTGCTGCAGGAGCGCGATGCGCTGTCGGTGGTCAGCGACGAGATCGGTGCACCGACCTGGGCCGCCACCATCGCCCGTACCACGGCAGAAATGGTGCGCAAGCGAAGTGCAGGCGAAGCAGGCCCCAGCGGCCTGTATCACCTCACAGCCAGTGGCGAGACCTCCTGGCACGGCTTCGCCTGCAGCATTGCCGAGCAGCTTCGTCAGCAGGGCCGTCTGCGCGCCGAGATCACGCCGATCCTGTCGAAGGATTACCCGACCGCCGCCCAGCGCCCGCTCAACTCCCGCCTGAACTGTGCACGCCTGCAACACGAATGGGGCATCCGCCTGCCGGACTGGGAGACGGCATTGCACGAGTGCCTTGCCCGATCCCGGCACGTCGACGCAGCGAGTGCGCCCCAAACCGCTGCAGCCGGCCGTTAGGGCAAGCAGCGGCTGAGCACCTCGACCGCCCTGTCATTCCAGTCCAAGCCGGTCGGCTCGATAAGCGACGCTGAACGCCGGTACGCTCTGCGTGCATAATGCGCCCGACATCCAGGCGCCCACGCATGACTGCATTGCATCCTCCCCGTCGCCCTCGCTGGCGCAACCTCGCCCTGCTGGCCTTGCTGCTCGCGCCTCTGCTCTGGCCGCTGCAACAGCTCGCCGAGCGCTACTACCGCAACGAGCTGACCGAGCAGAACCGTCAGACCCTCGATCTCTATGTCGCCAACCTGCTCGGCACGCTGAACCGCTACGAGGTATTGCCGCGCATCCTCGGCGACCTGCCAGCTTTGCGAGCAGTCCTGCAGCAGGCCGAAGCACCGGCCGTGCGGGACGATGCCAATCGCTTGCTCAAACGCCTGCGCAACCAGACCGGCGCCGACGTGATCTACCTGATGAACACGCAAGGCAATACGCTTGCAGCTTCCAACTGGGACGAGGAAGACAGCTTCGTCGACCGCAACTTCGCCTTCCGCCCCTATTTTCGTCAGGCCATGGAGGGTCGCCTGGGGCGTTTCTTCGGCCTCGGCACCACCTCCGGCAAGCGCGGTTACTACTTCGGCGCCGCCGTGCGCGACGAGCGCGGCATCCTCGGCGTGCTGGTGGTCAAGGTCGACCTCGACCACACCGAGACGCTCTGGGGCAATACCCCGGAGCAACTACTGGTGACCGACAACTTCGGCGTGGTCATTCTGACCTCGCAACCGCAGTGGCGGTTTCGCGCCACCCGCGCGCTGGAAGCTGACGAACGCGAGCAGATCGCCTCCGACCAGCCCTACCCAACTCTGCAGCCGCGCCACCTGACCCTGGACATCGATGCCTGGCTGATCCAGAGCCGTGAACTCAAGGAGACCGGTTGGACGGTGCGCATCCTTGCGCCGATCAACCTGATCGAGCGACCGGTGCGCACCGTGGTCGCCATCGGCGCTGCCACCCTGCTTGCTCTGCTGCTCTGGCTCGGCCTGCTGATGCAGCGCCGCCGACACTTCATCGAACGCCTGGCACTGGACAGCCAGGCGCGACAGCAGCTCGAACAACGCGTGCTGGAGCGCACCCACGACCTCGAAGCGCTGAACAGCCGGCTGAAGATCGAGGTGCTGGAACGCGAGCAGGCCCAGCAGGAACTGGTGCGCGCCCAGGACGAGTTGCTGCAGGCCGGCAAGCTGTCGGCGCTGGGCACCATGTCGGCGAGCATCAGCCACGAGCTCAACCAGCCGCTGGCGGCGATCCGCAGCTATGCCGACAATGCCGGCGTGCTGCTCGACCAGCAGCGCAACGCCGAAGCCCGTGACAACCTCAGGCTGATCAGCGAACTGACCGCGCGCATGGCGTCGATCATCGCCCACCTGCGCGCCTTCGCCCGCCGCGACCAGCACGCGCCGGAACGGGTGGCGCTGCAGCCGGCATTGGACGACGCCCTCGCCTTGCTCGCCAAGCGCCGCCAGGCCATGGGTGTCGAGCTGATCCGCGATCTACCGGAAGCGACCCTGTGGGTGCAGGCCGGCGAAACGCGGCTGCGGCAGATCCTCGCCAACCTGCTGGCCAACGCCCTCGATGCGCTGGCCGAGCGACCGCAGCCGCGGCGCATCTGGCTGCGCGCCGAGCAGCAGGGTGACGGCGTGCTGCTGACCCTGCGCGACAACGGCCCCGGCTTCAGCGAGCAAGCGCTGCAGCGCGCCCGCGAGCCGTTCTTCACCACCAAGACCAGCGCCCAGGGCCTCGGCCTCGGCCTGGCGATCTGCGATACCCTCAGCCGCGCCCTGGGCGGCGAGTTGCGCATGAGCAACCACCCCGAGGGCGGCGCCCAGCTCAACCTGTTTCTGCGCTGCGCCGAGCCTGGCGTCGCCTTCCCCAGCGAGGACCATTTTCAATGAGCAGTGACCACCCGATCAGCGCCCAGGCGCAGGTGCTGCTGATCGACGACGATCCGCACCTGCGTCAGGCATTGAGCCAGACCCTCGACCTGGCTGGCCTCAAGGTCGTCAGCCTGGGCGATGCCCGCGATCTGGCCGCGCGCCTGCCGGCGGACTGGCCGGGCGTGGTGGTCAGCGACATTCGCATGCCCGGCATCGATGGTCTTGAGCTGCTGCAACAGCTGCGCACCCGCGACAGCGAGATGCCGGTGATCCTCATCACCGGACACGGTGACATCCAGCTGGCGGTGCAGGCGATGCGTGCCGGCGCTTACGACTTCCTGGAGAAACCCTTCCCCAGCGAAGCGCTGCTGGACAGCGTGCGCCGCGCCCTGGCGCTGCGCCAACTGGTGCTGGACAACCGCTCCCTGCGCCTGGCCCTGGCCGACCGCCAACAGTTGTCGGCGCGCCTGCTCGGCCATTCCCAGGCGATGCTGCGCCTGCGCGAGCAGATCGGCGCGCTGGCCGGGACCCAGGCCGATGTGCTGATTCTCGGCGAGACCGGCGCCGGCAAGGAGGTGGTCGCCCGGGCGCTGCATGACCTGTCGAGCCGGCGCAACGGCCCGTTCGTCGCGATCAACGCCGGGGCGCTGGCCGAATCGGTGGTGGAAAGCGAGCTGTTCGGCCACGAGCCGGGCGCCTTTACCGGTGCGCAGAAGCGGCGCATCGGCAAGTTCGAATTCGCCAACGGAGGTACGCTGTTCCTCGACGAGATCGAGAGCATGAGCCTCGATGTGCAGGTCAAGCTGCTGCGCCTGCTGCAGGAACGGGTGGTCGAACGACTCGGCGGCAACCAGTCGATCGCCCTGGATATCCGGGTCATCGCCGCGACCAAGGAGGACCTGCGGGTGGCCGCGGATCAGGGCCGTTTCCGCGCCGATCTGTATTACCGGCTCAACGTCGCGCCGCTGCGGATTCCCTCGCTGCGCGAGCGCAACGAGGACATCCTGCTGCTGTTCCAGCATTTCGCCGAAGCCGCGGCCCGACGCCATGGCCTGCCGATCCGCGAGCTGCAGCCGGAACAACGCGCCGTACTGCTACGTCACGCCTGGCCGGGCAACGTGCGCGAGCTGCAGAACACCGCCGAGCGCTTCGCCCTGGGCCTTGGCCTGGGGCTCGACCAGTCGGCCGGCGAGCCGGCTGTCGGCATCGGCGGCGGCGGCAACCTGAGCGAGCAGGTCGAGGCCTTCGAGCGCGCGCTGATCGCCGCCGAGCTGAATCGCCCGCATGGCTCGCTGCGCAGCGTCGCCGAGGCGTTGGGCCTGCCGCGCAAGACACTGCACGACAAGCTACGCAAGCACGGGCTGAGTTTTACCGACGCTGGCGGAACCTCGCCCGATGAAAACGAGTAGATGGCGGAAATCCGCCATCCTCTTCACTGACTAGGACCGTGCTCGCCGGCAGCGACCACGGCCTGTGCGCGGGCCGTGCCAGCGCCAGAACTCCCGCGCAAAGGTGCGACCTAGACGCGCTTGTTGGCAATTGGCCATTCAAACCTTCATCTATTGCTGGGTAAACTCACTGCCCTCAGGCGGCTCTGCCAGCTCTTGGCACAGGCATTGCTCCTGAAACTCAATGAACCGGACGGAACGAGTTGCGATGGAGCATCGCACCCAGGCTTCAGCGCCTAGACTTGTCCAGCTGGTTACTGCCGGGATGCCGTGTGGCCTCCCACCCACAACAAGAGGAAACATCAATGTTCAAACTGACTGCCAAGGCGCTGGCATGCGCCCTGTCGCTGAGCATCGCTGGTCTGGCCCACGCGGCTGACCCGATCACCATCAAGTTCTCCCACGTGGTCGCCGAAAACACGCCGAAAGGCCAGGGCGCCCTGATGTTCAAGAAACTGGTGGAAGAGCGTCTGGCCGGCAAGGTCGAGGTGCAGGTTTACCCGAACTCCTCGCTGTTCGGTGATGGCAAGGAAATGGAAGCCCTGCTGCTGGGTGACGTGCAGCTGATCGCTCCGTCGCTGGCCAAGTTCGAACACTACTCCAAGGGCGTTCAGGTCTACGACCTGCCGTTCCTGTTCGATGACATCGCGGCAGTCGACCGCTTCCAGAAGAGCGAGGCTGGCCAGGGCCTGCTGCGTTCCATGGAAGACAAGAACATCACCGGCCTGGGCTACTGGCACAACGGCATGAAGCAGCTGTCGGCCAACAAGGAACTGCGTGAGCCGAAAGACGCGCGCGGCCTGAAGTTCCGCGTACAGGCGTCTGCAGTGCTGGACGAGCAGTTCAAGGCGCTGCGTGCCAACCCGCGCAAGATGAGCTTCGCCGAGGTGTACCAGGGCCTGCAGACCGGCGTGGTCAACGGTGCCGAGAACCCCTACTCGAACATCTACTCGCAGAAGATGCACGAAGTGCAGAAGCACATCACCGAGTCCGACCATGGCCTGCTGGACTACATGCTGATCACCAACACCAAGTTCTGGAACGGCCTGCCTGCCGATGTACGTGGCGAGCTGGAAAAGATCGTGGAAGAAGTCACTGTTGAGGTGAACAAGCAGGCCGACGACCTGAACCAGAAGGCCAAGGCTGACATTCTGGCCGCCGGCACCACCGAAATCCTCGTGCTGACGCCGGAAGAGCGTGCCAAGTGGCGCGAAGCCATGAAGCCGGTCTGGAAGAAGTTCGAAGGCGAAATCGGTGCTGACCTGATCAAGGCCGCCGAAGCTGCCAACCAGGCTAACTAAGCCTCTGCCGAGGGGCGGACACTCCGCCCCTTTGCCGCATCACCCAGCGATACCCGACAGCTCAGTGAAAAAACAAAGCAGCTAGCGAAGACGAAGCCCGCACCAAGGGCAGACAGGTCAGGCCAAGGCGATCCCGGGCCGCGCCGCTTCGATGGCGACAACAAGAGTTTTTCATTGCTCTGTCCCCCAGCCTGCCCCGGCTGGTTCACGGCGCACCTCCGTGCTGCCTTCGATACAACAAGCAGTCCATCGGGAGATGTCATCCATGAACGCCCTCTGGCGCGTCTGGGACCACTTCGAGGAAGGTTTCATCGCCTTTCTGCTGGCCGCCATGACACTGGTGACCTTCGTCTACGTGATCCTCAACAACCTCTACACCCTTTTCTACGACCTGGGCGACCGGTTCGAGGGAAGCGCCGATTTCTGGTTCGCCATCGGTGACTTCATCATCGGCCTGGCCCAGTCCATGACCTGGAGCACCGCGCTGACCAAGGCGCTGTTCGCCTGGCTGATCTTCTCCGGGCTCGCCTATGGCGTGCGCACCGCCGGTCATATCGGCGTCGATGCACTGGTGAAGCTGGCGCCGAGGCATATCCAGCGTGTCATCGGCATCATCGCCTGCCTGTTCTGCCTGGGTTACGCCGGCCTGCTGACCGTGGCCAGCTTCGAGTGGATCCAGACCCTGTTCATCGCCAACATCGGCGCCGAGGACCTGGGTCACATCGGCGTCAAGCAATGGCACATCGGCATGATCGTTCCATTCGGCTTCGCCATGGTGTTCATCCGTTTCGCCGAAATCTTCGTGCGCATTCTGCGTAACGAGCAGACCGGCCTCGGCCTGGCCGATGAAGCGGCCGAAGCGGCCAAGCTCGGCGAAGAGGAGCCCAAGCAATGACCATCCTGTTCCTGTTCGTCGCCCTCTTCGCGCTGATGTTCATCGGCGTGCCGGTGGCCGTTTCCCTCGGCCTGGCCGGCTCGTTGACCATCATGATCTTCAGCCAGGACTCGGTGCGCTCACTGGCGATCAAGCTGTTCGAGACCTCCGAGCACTACACCCTGCTGGCGATCCCGTTCTTCCTGCTGGCCGGTGCCTTCATGACCACCGGTGGTGTGGCCCGCCGCCTGATCGACTTCGCCAACGCCTGCGTCGGCCACATCCGTGGCGGCCTGGCGATCGGCGCGGTGCTGGCGTGCATGCTGTTCGCCGCGCTGTCCGGCTCGTCGCCGGCCACCGTGGCGGCGGTGGGCTCCATCGCCATCGCCGGCATGGTGCGCTCCGGCTATCCGCAGGCCTTCGGCGCCGGCATCGTCTGCAACGCCGGTACGCTGGGCATCCTGATTCCGCCGTCGGTGGTCATGGTGGTCTACGCCGCTGCGACCGAGACCTCGGTCGGCAAGCTGTTCATGGCCGGTGTCGTCCCGGGCATCATGCTCGGCCTGGGTCTGATGGTTGCCATCTACGTCATCGCGATCAAGAAGAACTTGCCGGCACTGCCGCGCGCCAGCTTCCGCGAATGGCTCTCCGCCGCGCGCAAGGCGGTCTGGGGCCTGCTGCTGATGGTGATCATCCTCGGCGGTATCTACTCGGGCATGTTCACCCCTACCGAGGCGGCGGCCGTGGCGGCGGTGTATTCGGCCTTCGTCGCACTGTTCGTCTACAAGGACCTGCGCATTCGCGATTGCCCGAAGGTGCTGCTGGAGTCGGGCAAGCTGAGCATCATGCTGATGTTCATCATCGCCAACGCCATGCTCTTCGCCCACGTGCTGACCACCGAGCAGATTCCGCAGGCGATCACTGCCTGGGTCATCGAGGCCGGCCTGCAGCCGTGGATGTTCCTGCTGGTGGTGAACATCGTGCTGCTGATCGCCGGTGCCTTCATGGAGCCGTCGGCGATCATCCTGATCCTGGCGCCGATCCTGTTCCCGATCGCCATCCAGCTGGGCATCGACCCGATCCACCTGGGCATCATCATGGTAGTGAACATGGAGATCGGTCTGATCACGCCGCCGGTGGGGCTGAACCTGTTCGTCGCCTCGGCGGTGACCGGCATGCCGGTCACTCAGGTGATCCGTGCGGTAATGCCGTGGCTGGCGCTGCTGCTGAGCTTCCTGATGATCATCACCTACGTGCCGTCGATTTCCCTGGCGCTGCCGAACTGGCTGGGCATGTAGCCTGAAAACAGTTACTTCCCTTTAGCCCGGCCTGCGCCGGGCTTTTTTTCGTCCGCGCGTTTTGCTCGTCAGAGCGCCAGCACATCCGCCGGTCGCCGGCGGAACCAGCCGGTCAGCGACAGACGGTCGGCCTGGGTGACCAGCACTTCATGGGGGAAATCGCCGGAGAGAAAGACCACCAGATTGCCGGCCAGCGGTGGCACGTCCAGCTGCGTGCCATCGGGCATGTGCATCCGCAGTTCGCCGGCATGGCCGGGCTGCCAGTCCGGATTCAAATACAGCACGGCGGTGACTGAGCGACTGTCGTCATCGCGAAAGCGGTCCAGGTGCGTCTGGTAGAAGGCACCCGGCGGGTAGAAGGCGAAATGGCACTCGAACTCTTCCAGGCCGAGGAACAGCTCGCGGTTGAGGTTCTGCCGCAGCTCGTCCATCAGCCCGAGGTACTGGTCGCAGACTGCCGACTGGCCCGCTTCGAGCCACTGGATATGATCGCTACGAATGCCTTCGCGCACCGCCTGCGCCTCACCGCGACCGACCCCGGCCGGTGCCAGCGCACCCTCGGCTTCTCGTCTGCGGCACTCGTCGGCCAGCTTGTGGGTCACATTACTGGGAAGGAAGGAACTCTGCAGCGACCAGCCGCGCTCGGCCAGGTCGTCGATGATCGAAGAGAACGGCAAGGAAGTGACTCCGAAGGGATACCGCAGGAGTCTAGGGTCTGTTGAGACTCCGCTACAAGCTGCGTCGCTGCGCCAAATGGCAGCAGTAGCCGTGCGCCTCGACAAGCATGCGTCGAGGCACGGAAAATGAACCGCCCGCCAGACAGGAGCTTCCATGCGCGCCCTCTTGACCTGTGTACTGCTGACCTTGAGCTTCAGCACCTTCGCCGACACCTATCAGGAACTCTACGAAACCGCCGGCTGGACCGAGCAGCGCGCCAATTTCGGCGATGCCCTGACCGCGGCCCAGCAACGCTACAAGGACACCCTGCCCCCGGCGGTATTCCAGGCGCTGGTGACCAACAGCAATCGCCGCTTCGCCGCCCATGCCATCGACCAGCGCGCGCAGCAGGCCTTGCGCGACAACCTGGCCGAACCACAGCCGGCGCTGGAATTCTTCCAATCGACCCTCGGGCGCAAGATCGTATCGGCCGAAGTGCTCGCCGCACGCCGCGAACAGCTGGCCAAGCACGCCGCCGGCCTGCCGCGGGTGGAAGCCGGCAGCAACCGGCAGCTGCTGATCCGACATCTGGCCCAGGCGCTGCCAGCCAGCGAGGCGGGTGCGGAAGTCAGCCTGGCGCTGGCCGGCGTCGCCGCCGACAGTCTCAGCCAGATGATCCCCGGCCTGCTCGGTGGCAATCAGGCGCAGAGCCTGCTGAGCAGCCAGCGACAGCGCATGATCGAGCAGATCGATGCCGATCTCGACAACACGCTGCTGTACGTCTATCGCGACCTGTCCGATGCCGAGCTGGAGGAATACGTGACATTCGCCCAGTCGGACGAAGGCAAGGCCTATTACCAGGCCGCGCTGCAGGCACTACGCGCCGGCCTGGCGGTGGGCATGAGCGGCGCCGAGCTGGAGCCGCAGCAGAGCATCTGATCCGCTATCTGAGGCGCTCGCGCAGGAAGTCGAAGTACGCCTGACGCAGCTCCTCGCGCTCGTTCACCAGGTGGTGGCGCGCCTCTGGCAATCGCAGCACCTGCGCACCGGGAAACTTGCGCTGCAGGATCGGCAGGTTGTACCGCCAATCCACGGTCATGTCCGCCTCGCCCTGAATGATCAACGGCGCGTGCCTGCTGTCAGCCGCACCCTCGATACGGGGAATCCAGCGTGACAGGGCGCCGACCCAGGCCGTGGGCAGAATGTCCGGTTGCAGCGGGTCCTGGCTCTGGACGAACTCGAGAAAGGCCGGGTCGCCGGAGTTCTCGCTGAACGTTCGCGGAATCTGCTGAACGAAGCGCCGCAGCAGCTCGTAGCTGATCCGCGAGCGCAACCAGGCGCGCGGGCGTATCAACGGCGCCAGCAGGATGGTGCGCCCCAGGTCGGGGCTATGCGCCTGATGCAGCAGGTGATCCAGCGCGATGGCACCGCCGGTACTCTGGCCAAGCAGATGCCAGGGACGCGGCAGATCGAGCTGACGGGCCTGCTCGAACAGCCCGCCCAGCACCGCCTGGTATTCGGCGAACTCGTTGATGCTTGCCCGCGGGCCGCTGGACAGCCCATGGCCCGGCAGGTCGCAGGCGAGCACGGCGAACCCCATCTGCAGCCCCCAGTCGACCACATGCCGATACAGGCCCATGTGGTCGTAGTAGCCGTGCAGGATCAGCAGGCTGGCGTGGGGCTGCTCGGGCCACCAGGCCTGGGCGACGACATCGTAGTCGTGCACGCGAAAGCGTCCCAGGCGGCGCTGGACCTGCGTGCGATGCGGCAGATCGAGCCCGTAGTAGGCCTGGTAATGGAGGGTTTCGGCGCTTGCGGCGACCGCCTCGGTCAGGGCGGGCAGGCTGTTACGCAGGCGCTCGGGATCGATACGCGAGGGCATGGAAATTCTTCGATTGCGTTGACCTGGGATATTCAGCTCTGCGCCGCCCCATGGCAAGCTTGCGCACCCATATCGGAACCCGCCATGAGTGCTCGTCGCAAATACCTGATCGCCGCCCTGGTCGCCCTGCTCTGGGGCGGCGCCATGCTGGCCGCGTTCTGGTGGTTCGAGGCGCGCTACCTGCGCACTTTCGACGGCGAGCGCGCCGAGCTGTTCTCCGGCGATGCATTGCGCCTGCCGGCCGAGCTGCAGGGCCCGGGACCGGTGCGCTTCGTGCACTTCTGGGACCCGGGATGCCCGTGCAACGTCGGCAATCAGCAGCACCTGGAAGAATTGCTCAAGCACTTTGCCGGACAACCGGTGGTCTTCTACGAAGTACGCAGGCCGGGCAGCAAGGGCCGCTTGCCACAGCCGCTGGCGTCGCTCAAATCCCTCGGCTCCCTGCCCGGCTCCGATCTATTGCCCGCCAGCCCCGCCGTCGGCATCTGGGATCAACATGGCGAGCTGGTCTATATAGGGCCTTACAGCGAGGGCGCGGTATGCAGCTCGGACAACAGCTTCGTCGAGCCGATCCTCGAGGCGGTGCTGGCCGGGCGCAAGGTACGCGCCACCCACTCGCTGGCGGTGGCCTGCTTCTGCGAGTGGCAGCGGTAAGGCGGCGAGCGGCAAACTTGATTCCGATCAAATGATAATTATTATCAACTAAACCAGAATCGCTCCCATCCAGTCGCTATCGCAGCCGACGAACCATCCGGGAGCCGTTCGATGATCCTCCGTCTTCACCCACTCGCCCTGGCCTGCCTGGCCGCCAGCACCTCCGCACTCGCCGCTCCGCTGGAGCTGCAGGAAACCGTCGTCACCGCCAAGGGCTACGAGGCCGCGACACAGGACATTCCGCAAGCCATCGAGGTGCTGCAGGCACAGCCAGCCGAAACGGCAGCGCCGGCCGGTAGCCTGTTCCGCGGCAAGCCGGGCCTGGCCGTGCACAGCGACGGCGCCTGGGGACAGAACCCGGTGTTGCGCGGCATGAAGAAGGAAAGCGTGGTGCTGATGGTCGACGGCGTGCGGGTCAACTCCGGCCAGCCGCAGGGCTCGCTGGCATCCATGCTCGATCTCGGCCTGCTGGAGCGTGCCGAAGTGGTCAAGGGACCGGGCTCGGTGCTGTACGGCAGCGGCGCCATGGGCGGGGTGGTCAACCTGATCACGCCACAGGCACGCTTCACCGAGCAGAACGAACGCAGCGGACGTTTCTCCACCAGCGCCAGCAGCATCGACAAGGGCTTCGCCGGCGCTACGCTGCTGCGCGACTCCAGCAGCGATCATGCGCTGGTGCTGGGCGTTGCCGGGCGCAAGGTCAACGACTACAAGAGCCCCAGCGGCACCGAAGAAAACACCGGTTACAGCTCCGATACGCTGTTGCTCAAGTACAAGCAGCGCCTGGCCGAGGATGTCAGCGTCAACCTGAACGTCCAGCGCCACACCGACCGCGACGTCTGGTACCCGGGCTCGGCGCGCACCGGCGGCCAGCCGGGCGGCGCCGGCATCCCGGTACCACTCGGTACCGCGACCATCCATTCGCCGCAACAGCAGCGCGAGCTGTTCCAGATCGGTCTGGAAAACGGCCTCGGTGAAGGCACCCTGACCACCGAACTCTATCGTCAGGAGGTCTACCGGGAGATCCGTGCCTACTCCGAACGGCTCGACCGCGACTACGTTCGCAACGACGTCAGCTTCATCACTCATGGGCTGCGCTCGAGCTGGGTGGTGCCGGTCGCCGATCACCTGCTGACGGTGGGCGTCGACGGCTGGAAGATGACCGGCGATCCGGAGCGCTACGTGGATGGCCCACCGACCTTCAACAACAACCAGCGCAACGACCCCTTCAAGGATGCCGAGATCGAATCCTACGGGCTGTTCGTGCATGACGAATTCGACCTCGGCCAGACACGGTTCACCGCCGGCGCCCGCTACGATCGCATCAGCGCCGATGCCCGCGCCAAGGGCAACGGCCCGTCATTGAGAACCAGCGGCCTGGACAGCAGCGACCATAACCTGTCGTGGTCGCTGGGCGCGCTGCACCCGCTGACAGACACCCTCAATCTCTACGCCAACATCGGCCAGGCCTACCGCGCCGCCGACATGCGCGAGCGCTACGACGATGCGCCGCGCGGCGACGGCTACTTCCATGTCGGCAATCCGCAGCTGGACCCGGAGCGCTCCACCAGTTTCGAGTTCGGCCTCAAGGGTAGCGATGGCGATTTCACCTATCAGCTGGCAGCCTTCCACACCCGCATCGACGATTACATCGCCGGCCGGGTGACCGGCACCAACGCGCCCAACGGGCTGCCGATCAAGCGCACCGAGAACCTCGACAAAGTGGTGATCTACGGCCTCGAAGGCAGTGCCAGCAAGGGTGTCGGCGCCTTCGTGGTGGACGGCAGCTTCACCTGGCTGCGCGGCGAGAACGAACAGGACGACGAACCACTGCACCAGATGCCAGCCCACGAGCTGACCCTGGGCATCGGCCAGCCAGCCGAGCGCGGTCTCTACTGGCATGCCCAGCTGCGTGCGGTCGCCGAGCAGGATCGTGTAGCGATCGAGTTCACCCGCGGCGGTGAGGACCGTACCGCAGGCTTCGTTACCGCCGATGCCAGTCTCGGCTGGGGCTTCGGCAAGATCGGCGTGCTGCAGACCGCCAACCTCGATGTGCGCCTGAGCAACCTGTTCGACAAGGCCTACCACGAGCATCTGGCCGATGGCATCAGCGGCGACGAGCTGGAAGCACCCGGGCGCGGCATTACCGTCGCGCTGAGCGGGAGCTTCTGATGCTCCGCCGTCTGCTGTTGGTCGTCCTGCTGGTGGCCGGGGCACCAGCGCTGGCGGACAAACTGCCGCGCCTGGTCCTGGCCGGCCCTTCTTCGTCGGTATCGAATCCGCTGATCCACATGGTCGAATCCGGCGCACTGGACGACCTGGCGGACAAGGTGGAATTCGTCAGCTGGCGCGATCCCGACCAGTTGCGCCTGCTGGCGCTGAACCAGCAGGCGGACGTGCTGGCCATGCCCGTCAACGTCGCGGCCAACCTCTACAACCGTGGCGCCAAGCTGCGCATGCTCAATGTCTCGACCTGGGGGCTGCTCTGGCTGGTGTCCCGCGAACAGGGCCTGACCACCCTGGACGAGCTGCGCGGCAAGGAAATCGCCATGCCGTTCCGCGGCGACATGCCGGATATCCTCTTCGGCCTGCTGGCCGAGCGTGCCGGCATCGATGTGCGCAAGGACCTGCGTCTGCGCTACGTCGCCACCCCCATCGACGCCATGCAGCTGCTGCTGATGCGCCGCACCGACCACGCCCTGCTCGCCGAGCCGGCCATCTCCATGGCCCTGCGCAAGGCCAGCGAGGGGCCGCTGGGGCTGGTCGCACCGGACCTGTATCGCAGCGTCGACCTGCAACAGGAATGGGGTCGCCTGCTGCAACGCGAAGCGCGCATCCCCCAGGCCGGTATCGCGCTGATGGCCAGCGTGAAAGACCAGCCGCAGATCGCCGCGCGGATCGCCCAGGCCTACACCGACTCGCTGCACTGGTGCAGCGCCAACGCCGAGCGCTGCGGCCAGCTGGTCGCCAGTCATCTGCCGATGCTCAACGCCGAAGCGGTAACCGATTCGTTGGCCGTGGCGCAGATGAACGCTGTACCCGCCAGCGAAGCGCGAGCGGAGGTCGAGTTCCTGTTCGAGCTGCTACTGAAAAAGAATCCGGCGCTGATTGGCGGCAAGCTGCCAGCAGATGACTTCTACTCACCGGTCGATGACCAGCCATGAGCCTGCTGCGCAGCTGGCTGGCCAGCCTGCCCGGCTACCTGTGGAGCGGCTGGGGCGCGCTGGCCAGCCTGTGTCTGTTGCTAGCGGCCTGGGAGGCGATTGCCAGCCACTATGGCGCGCTGGTGCTGCCGGCACCGCTGGAAACCTTCTCCCGTCTGCTCCAGCTGATCGACGAAGGGGCAGCCTGGCCGGAGTTGCTGGCCACCAGTCGCCGGGCCTTGCTCGGCTTCGCGCTTTCCGTACTGGTCGGCAGCGTGCTCGGGCTCGCCGCCGGTGTGTCCATGACCGCCTCGATGATGGCGCGGCCGCTGGTCACCGTGCTCATGGGCATGCCGCCGATCGCCTGGCTGGTACTGGCCATGCTCTGGTTCGGCGCCAGCGACGGCACGCCGGTGTTCACCGTATTCATCGCCAGCTTTCCGCTGGTGTTCGTCGGCGCACTGCAGGGCACCCGCACCCTGGACAACCAGCTCAAGGACATGGCTCTGGCCTTCCGCCTGCCACGACACATGCTGTTCTTCGACGTCTACCTGCCGCATGTCGTCTCTTACCTGTTCCCCGCCTGGATCACCGCCCTCGGCATGGCCTGGAAGATCGTGGTGATGGCCGAGCTGCTGGCCACCCAGGACGGCGTCGGCGCCGCCCTGGCGGTGTCGCGCTCGCACCTGGACACCAGCGCCACCATGGCCTGGATTACCGCCGTGGTCGGCCTGCTGCTGGCTGTCGAGTACCTGCTGCTGGAGCCGATCAAGCGCGAAGTCGAACGCTGGCGCGAGGTGGCCTCATGACGCAATTGCATATCCACGGCCTGGCGCATGCCTTTGGCCGTGACGAGATCTTCAGCGGCATCGATTTCAGTCTTGCTGCCGGCGAGGTGGTCGCGCTGGTCGGCCCGTCCGGCTGTGGCAAGACCACCCTGCTACACCTGTGCGCGGGCTTGCTGGACGTGCAGGAGGGGCGAATCGACAACGGTTTCGACAACCCTGCGAGCATGTTCCAGCACCCGCGGCTGCTGCCATGGAAGACCACCGTCGACAACATCGCGCTGGGACTCAAGGCTCGTGGCGGCGGTCGGCGCGAGCGCCTGCGACAGTCCGGTTCGCTGGCGCTGCGCCTGGGGCTGGCGGCGGGCGACCTCGACAAGTTCCCGCACCAACTCTCCGGCGGCATGCAGAGTCGTGTATCGCTGGCCAGGGCGCTGGTACTGCAACCCGACCTGCTGCTGCTCGACGAGCCATTCGCCGCGCTCGACATCGGCCTGAAGGAAGATCTCTATGCACTCCTGCTGGCCGAGCAGGCCGCACGCGGCATGGGCGTGCTGATGATTACCCACGACCTGATGGAAGCCGTGCGCCTGGCGGATCGAATCCTGATCATGGCTGCCGAGCCGGGGCGCATCGTCAGTCACCTGGCGCTGGATCTGCCAGCCGTGCAGCGCAGCGACGCCTGGATCTACCAGCACACCGCCGAATTGCTGCAGTTGCCGGCCGTACGGGAGAGTTTCGGCCTGGCCAGCCGTGCGCCGCAGACCTTGCCTAACGTCGCCAAAGTCGTCATTCGCGAGGCGGCACCCTCGCCCTCCGCCAGCAGAGCGCGCTCACGATGCTGAAAACCTTATCGCCGCGACTCGCCAACTGGCCGCTGCTGCTGTGCAGCTTCCGTCCGCTGTTTCTCGCCACCGTGCTGCTGGCGGTGACTGGCGTCGCGCTATGGCTGGGTTTTCTCGGGTTCGGGTTGCCGCTGCCAGGCGTGCCGGGTGGACCGCTGGTATGGCATGCCCACGAAATGCTGCTCGGCTTCGGTCTTGCGGCAGTCGCCGGCTTCGTCCTCACCGCGGTGCCGGAATTTACCGCCACCGCGGCATTCGGTCGGCCGGTAGGTTTCGGCTTTCTACTGCTGTGGCTCGCGGCCAGGCTGAGCTTCTGGCTTTCCGGCGCAATCGGGCCGTGGCCGGCGGCGCTGTTCAACAGCGTCTTCGCCATCGCCCTGCTGGTGCTGCTCGCACCGCGTCTGCTGGGCGACCCGCTGCGCCGGCAGTACGGCTTCTGCGGCGGGCTCGGCGCGCTGGCGCTGGTGACTGTCGGCTTTCATATCGATGCCGTCGGCGGCCAGTACCCGATGCGCTGGCTGTACGCTGGCATCGGCGTGATGATGGTGCTGATCGTGGTAGCCATGAGCCGAATCTCCATGCGCATCCTCAACGACGCCATTCAGGCACGCCGGAATGCCGGGCACGAAGTGGACGAGGACTACCGCGCGCGCCCGCCACGACGCAATCTGGCGATCTTCTGCATCAGCCTGTTCAGCCTCGCCGAATGGCTGGCCCTGCCGGCGCCGCTCAACGGCTGGCTGGCGCTGGCCACGGCGGCAGCCATGCTCAATCTGCTCAACGACTGGCACATCGGCCGCGCGTTGCTGGAGCGCTGGTCGCTGATGCTCTACAGCGTCTATTGGCTGATGGCGCTGGGCTATGGCGCACTGGGCATCTCACTGCTCACCGACGGTTTTGCCAGCAGCGCCGGGCGCCATCTGCTGACGCTCGGCGCCATGGGCGTATCGATTCTGGCCGTGTTGTGCATCGCCGGGCGCACCCACAGCGGTTATGCACTGGATCAGCGGCGCTGGGTACCGCTGGCGGCCGCACTGCTGGTGCTGGCCGCATTGCTGCGCGCGGGCGCGGGCCTCTCGGGCGCGCCGGCGCAGGTGCTGACGCTGCTGGCCGGCCTCGGCTGGCTGGCAGCCTTTGCCCTGGCCTGCCGCTACCTGGCGCCGGTCTGGCTACGTCCCCGGCCGGACGGCGGCCAGGGTTGCGAGGAACCGCAGGAAACCGCGACTTCAGGCGGATGCGTGACCGCGCGGACGGGCCTGCGACACGACTCGCCCCCGGCGCTACCGTAGGTTGGGTTGAGCGTAGCGAAGCCCAACGGGCGGAGGTCGTGCATCACCTGCGCGTGTGTTGGGCTTCGGCGCTACGCGCCTCAACCCAACCTACGGGGGATTTGTCAGCTATGCGCCGAACGAGATCCCGTCCAACGCA
>Ga0315336_1000625_pt1 | contig 89933 bp, 86 predicted proteins | sample ASW5metaG_FD_204512 | JGI IMG/M metagenome (GOLD analysis project Ga0315336, IMG submission 204512) | Ammonia-oxidizing marine archaeal communities from Monterey Bay, California, United States - ASW #5 | ecosystem: Environmental > Aquatic > Marine > Intertidal zone | place: USA: California...
GTTCGCGGGCTTGGATCACGATCCTGCCAGGCGTAATAGCCACTGGCAGAAACCTTCAGGCAACGGCACATCAGACGTACCGGGTACTCGTTGCGGCAGCGCTGGATCACCGTGTACCGCTCGATGATTCCCTGGCAAAGTACGCTGCCGCGTCTCTTAAAAAATCACGTTCCTTGGTCACCCGGGCCAACTCACGCTTGAGGCGGGCCAGCTCCTCATCTCGCGGACTACCGGTTCCGGGAAAGGCCTTTTCTGTGCCTGGTTGTGCTTCTCGAACCCAGCGTGTGAGCAGGTTCGGAGCTACACCAATCTCCAGGGCCACTTGTCGACAGCTCGCCCCTGAACGACGAACCAACTCGATGGCTTCCCGCTTGAATTCAGGACTGTATTTCTTGCGCTTCATGAACACTCCTTCAGCTCGGTATGAGCTTACTCGAAAGTGTCCGTGCTAACGGGGTAGAACCCGGCTGGCCAACGCCATCTGGGAGGTGCCCGCCGATACGGCCAGGGCGATTACGCTCCACTTCATCACTTTCATTGTGATTGCTCCTTTGGTTTAAAAACGGTGCTTACCTTGCCGCGGATGGGCGGAAAGGGTGCAACTTCTTAGTCCCGCATCAGGCTTTAGCCAATTTTGGCCGCTCTCGCGAAAAGCCATCCAGAGAATGTACTGTTTAGCCCTAGTGCAATGCTAGAGCAAGCTGTGTGACGCTGACTGCGGTGTTTTGAAGCTGCCCTAGCTTTCGCGTAGATCATCTAGCAAGAATCGTACTCAAAGTTCGTGGCTGAGCTGATCGGGCTTTTGCGGAGGAAATATTGGGGTCGCATTGCACTGAAAGGCAGCGCGTTTTCCCGGGATGGGCACCAAACTTGTGCGTGGTTGCCAGGTTGTCGTCTCGGATGTCTCAGGTATTCTTTTTACCTATTCCTATGGCGTATTTACGCGGCCTTGCTTCGCGAGAGGAGTCTTATGTTTGTACTTGATTCACGTCTGGAGCAGGACACATTGCTGCTTGGTGACTTTCCGCTCTGTCGATTGCTGTTGATGAACGACTCGCAGTACCCCTGGTTCATCCTGGTGCCGCGTCGAGAAGAGCTCAGTGAGTTGTTTCAGCTGGACGCGGCTGATCAGCTGGCGCTGTGGAAGGAGACCACTGCGCTGGCCGAGACCGTCAAGGACACCTTTGGCGCCGACAAAATGAATGTCGCCACGCTCGGCAACGTCGTCGGGCAGCTGCATATGCATGTCATTGCGCGGCGACGGGATGATGCCGCTTGGCCTGCGCCGGTGTGGGGCAGGCATCCGGCGAAGCCTTACAGTGATGAGCAGGTGGCTGCTATCAGAAACAAGCTGAAGTTGGTCCTGACCGATCACTTTCGTTTCGGAGAATGACCTGTGGACCTTGAGGCGAGGGTGATGGATCTGGAAACGCGTCTGGCGTTTCAGGACGATACGATTCAGGCGCTGAACGACGTGCTCTTCGAGCAACAGCGGACCATGGAGCGTCTGCAGCTTCAGTTGCGTGCACTGGCGAAACGTCAGGAGGAAATGCAGGTTCCAATGGACGCTGGCGAGGACGAGGCGCCGCCACCGCATTATTGAATCGTGGAAACGGGGCGAAGTGGTCGACTTCGTCCCGTGGCAGCTTCTCGGTCGGTCTACTCGACCGGGACAACGTCTTCGGCCTGCAGTCCCTTGTCCCGCATCATGATGGTGAACTCCACGCGCTGGCCCTCGACCAGGATGCGGTGTCCTTCGCCGCGGATGGCGCGAAAGTGGACGAACACGTCATCTCCGCTGTCCCTGGAAATGAATCCGAACCCCTTGGATGTATTGAACCATTTCACGGTGCCGGCCTCGCGCCCTGCTGCGGACGGCGCGCGGGTGTTCGTGCGAGCCGGTTTCACCTGCTTGCTCAGGCCACGGGGCGTGGCGAGGTGCAGCAGTACGGCCACAAGAGCGAGCAGTAGGCTGGCGAGTGTGGCGGGCTGGCCGGCGATCTGCGGCACAGCTACGAGTACGATGACGGCCTGTAGCGCGATAGACAGGAGCAGTAGTGCTGATGCGGCGATGACGACTGGCCGGGTGCGGCTGTCGATCAACTGGGCGGACGGGGCGAATTGAGCGTTCAGCAGGCCGAGCATCAGCAGGCACAGGGCATCGGGCTGCAGCAGTAATGGCATCGCGCCGCGCAGGCTTGGAACGAAGGACAACAGCAGGGCAATGACGCCCGCCAGAACATGGACGATCTTTAACATTCTTGTATGGCTCACGGTTGATAACGCGACAGAAGAAGCCGCAGGCCTGGAGCTCGTGGAAAACGTTCGTCGGTCAGGGGCTGAACACTGTTCGAGAAACCGCGCGGGTCCGGGCTGCAGCGCGGCGTATTTAACAGGAAAGGAGGAGGGGGCTCAAATGAGCGTGCTTCGCTGTTGTGGCTTGGGGGTGGAGAATGCCTGGCATCGCGCTGTTTTGCTGCAGATGTTGCGGTCTGGGCGGAACGCCTAACGGCACTCCGCCCAGCCGAGCTTAGGCCGAAAGCAGGCTGCGCAGCATCCACGCCGTTTTTTCATGGCTCTGCATGCGCTGAGTCAGAAGGTCGGCGGTCGGCTCGTCGTTGACCTTGTCCAGCAGCGGGAAGATGCCGCGAGCGGTTCGTACAACCGCTTCCTGGCCTTCGACCAGCAGCTTGATCATCTCCTCGGCAGAAGGGACGCCCTCCTCTTCCTTGATCGAGCTCAGGCGAGCGTATGCCGCGTAGGTGCCTGGAGCCGGGAAACCCAGCGTGCGGATGCGTTCGGCAATGTCGTCCACGGCGATGGCGAGTTCGGTGTACTGGGTTTCGAACATGGTGTGCAGCGTGTTGAACATCGGCCCTGTAACGTTCCAGTGGAAGTTGTGGGTCTTCAGATACAGGGTGTAGGTGTCGGCGAGCAGGCGCGATAGGCCCTCGGCGATGGCTGCCCGGTCCTGTTCGGCGATGCCAATGTTGATTTCCATGTTTTTCTCCTAGTGGGATGGTTCAGCCGTTAGTTATGCCAGAAAAATGCGTGGCGTTGTGAAGCGATACGTTTCTGGCCGAATGCTCATCCTTGGAAGGCTCTGATCGATTCAGGGTTCCATCACCGGCTCGATTTCGAGTTGGCGAGGGCAACGGCTGCGCCGCGGTGATTATGTCGATATAATCCCGCGCTTGTGCCTGGCGGTCCCAGCGCGTGCTGCGGCGCCCGGCGTCATATGCGGTATCGCGTACGGTACATGCCGCTTGCGCAGAGCAGCCACGGTCCTGTCAGTCTGTCGCGGCTCTGGCGCCCCATCGAATTCAAGATACGAGAAGCGAACTTCACCATGATGCGCAGCCACTATTGCGGCCAATTGAACGAAAGCCTGGACGGCCAGGAAATCACTCTTTGCGGCTGGGTACATCGCCGTCGTGACCACGGCGGGGTGATCTTCCTCGACGTGCGTGATCGTGAGGGCCTGGCTCAGGTGGTCTTCGATCCGGATCGCGCCGAAACCTTCGCGACCGCCGACAAGGTGCGTAGCGAGTATGTAGTGAAGATCACCGGCAAGGTCCGCCTGCGCCCGGCTGGTGCGGTGAACCCGAATATGGCTTCCGGTGCCATTGAGGTGCTGGGCTACGAGCTGGAGGTGTTGAACGACGCCGAAACCCCGCCGTTCCCGCTCAACGAATACAGCGATGTGGGCGAGGAGACGCGACTGCGCTATCGCTTCATCGACCTTCGTCGCCCGGAAATGGCCGAGAAGCTCAAGCTCCGCTCGCGTATCACCGCCAGCATTCGTCGTTATCTGGATGATAACGGCTTTCTTGATGTGGAAACCCCGATCCTGGGTCGCCCGACGCCCGAAGGTGCGCGTGACTATCTGGTGCCGAGCCGCACCCATGCCGGTAATTTCTTTGCCTTGCCGCAATCGCCGCAGCTGTTCAAGCAGTTGCTGATGGTTGCCGGTTTCGACCGCTACTATCAGATCGCCAAGTGCTTCCGCGACGAAGACCTGCGCGCCGACCGCCAGCCCGAGTTCACCCAGATCGACATCGAGACCAGCTTTCTCGAGGAAGCGGACATCATCGGTATCACCGAAGGCATGATCCGCAAGTTGTTCAAGGAAGTGCTGGATCTGGAGTTCGGCGAGTTCCCGCACATGCCGTTCGAAGAGGCGATGCGCCGTTACGGCTCGGACAAGCCCGACCTGCGCATCCCGCTGGAGCTGGTGGATGTTGCCGATCAGCTCAACGCTGTCGAGTTCAAGGTGTTCTCCGGTCCGGCCAATGATCCGAAAGGCCGCGTCGCTGCGCTGCGCGTTCCGGGCGCGGCGAGCATGCCGCGCAGCCAGATCGATGACTACACCAAGTTCGTCGGCATCTATGGCGCCAAGGGGCTGGCCTATATCAAGGTCAACGAACGTGCCAAGGGCATCGAGGGCCTGCAGTCGCCGATCGTCAAGTTCATTCCCGAGGACAACCTCAATGTGATCCTCGATCGCGTCGGTGCGGTCGATGGCGACATCGTCTTCTTCGGTGCGGACAAGGCGAAGATCGTTTCCGAGGCCCTGGGTGCGCTGCGCATCAAGATCGGTCACGACCTCAAGCTGCTGACCTGCGACTGGGCGCCGCTGTGGGTGGTCGACTTCCCGATGTTCGAAGAGAACGATGACGGCTCGCTGAGCGCGCTGCACCACCCGTTCACCGCGCCGAAGTGCACGCCTCAGGAACTCGAGGCCAACCCGGCTGCGGCGCTGTCGCGCGCCTACGACATGGTGCTCAACGGTACCGAACTGGGTGGCGGTTCGATCCGTATCCATCGCAAGGAAATGCAGCAGACCGTGTTCCGTATTCTCGGGATCGATGAAGCCGAGCAGGAAGAGAAGTTCGGTTTCCTCCTCGATGCGCTGAAGTTCGGTGCTCCGCCACATGGCGGTCTGGCCTTCGGTCTGGATCGCCTGGTGATGCTGATGACCGGTGCGCAGTCGATTCGTGAAGTGATTGCCTTCCCGAAAACCCAGAGTGCGGCGGACGTCATGACCCAGGCGCCGGGTGCGGTGGACAGCAAGGCGTTGCGCGACTTGCATATCCGTCTGCGCGAGCAACCGAAGGCGGAGTAAGCGCTACCCGAAGCCTGGCTCTGCCAGGCTTCTTCGTCTTGCGGCTGTGAGTTGCGAGACGTTACGGCGATAGCCGGCAGCTGTCTTGATCGAGTGATGACAGGCGGAGCCGGCTATCGAGATTTCTGATTCAGTCGAAGAATGGAGTGAGTTATGGCTGGTCATTCCAAGTGGGCCAACATCAAGCACCGCAAAGAGCGCCAGGACGCCAAGCGGGGCAAGATCTTTACCAAACTGATCCGTGAGCTGACCGTGGCGGCCAAGCATGGCGGCGGCGTGCCGGCGGACAACCCGCGTCTGCGATTGGCGGTGGACAAGGCGCTGACCGCCAACATGTCGCGTGACGTCATCGATCGCGCCATTGCGCGAGGCGCAGGCTCCAGCGAAGCGGACAACATGACCGAGCTGAGCTATGAGGGTTACGCGCCAAGCGGCGTGGCGATCATCATCGAGGCCATGACCGACAACCGTAACCGGACTGCGGCCGAAGTGCGTCACGCCTTCAGCAAGAACGGCGGCAACCTCGGTACTGACGGCTCGGTCGCCTACATGTTCGATCGTAAAGGCCAGATCAGCTATGCGCCGGGCGTCGATGAGGATGCGTTGATGGAGGCGGCGCTGGAGGCGGGTGCCGACGACGTGGTCAGCCAGGAGGATGGGTCGGTCGAGGTCTACACGAGCTTCGCGGATTTCCTCTCGGTCAACGAAGCACTGACGGAAGCTGGATTGCGCGGTGACGAAGCAGAAGTGGCGATGATTCCTTCCATCATGGCGCCCATCACCGACGTCGAGACGGCGCAGAAGGTCTTGCGGCTCATCGATGCGTTGGAAGATCTGGATGACGTGCAGAACGTCTATCACAACGCGGAAATCTCCGACGAGATCATGCAGCAGTTGGGCTGAATGTCGTGGTGTCCGCAGCCGGGAGCTCACAACTGGGCCCCCGGCTTTTTTATAGGCGGTGCATTGCTGGCAGCCTAGTGACTATCTGGGCGCATATTGTTGTCGGTGGCGGAGCCGGCAGGGCCTCCGTATACTCGCCACTGGATAAATAGACAGCACGGCACGGCATGACGTTGATTTTGGGTATCGATCCCGGCTCTCGAGTCACCGGCTACGGCGTCGTACGGGACACCGGTCGCGGTTGTGAATACGTTGCCTCTGGCTGCATACGTACCGGCACCGGTGAGTTGCCTGATCGCTTGCGTGCCGTTTTCAGTGGTGTGAGCGAGGTCATTCGAACCTACGGCCCGGTGACGATGGGTATCGAGCAGGTCTTCATGGCGCGCAACGCCGATTCGGCACTCAAGCTTGGGCAGGCCCGGGGCGCGGCCATTGTTGCAGGCGCCGAGGCGGGCCTGCAGATCGCGGAGTACACCGCGACGCAGGTCAAACAGGCCATCGCCGGAACAGGCGGGGCTGACAAGCAACAGGTGCAGATGATGGTCATGCACCTGCTCAAGCTGCTGGAAAAGCCGCAGATCGATGCCTCTGACGCGCTGGCCATTGCGTTGTGCCATGCGCACCACCGGCAGAGCCTGATTCCGCACGGCCTGGTCGGAGCCAAACGGCGAGGCGGGCGGCTGCGTCTGTAGCCGACGCAAACATTTCTATTTGGCGAATAAGCGATTGGTCGTCGCATGCGCGCTGGCCATGGAGGATTCAGGATTGATCGGACGTTTGCGCGGTACGCTGGCGGAAAAACAACCGCCGCATCTGATTCTCGATGTGAACGGCATCGGCTATGAGGTCGAGGTGCCGATGACGACGTTGTATCGCCTGCCTACGGTCGGCGAGCCGGTGACCCTGCATACGCACCTCGTTGTGCGTGAAGACGCTCAACTGCTTTATGGCTTCGCCGAGAAACGCGAGCGCGAGCTGTTTCGCGAACTGATCCGTTTGAACGGCGTGGGGCCCAAGCTGGCACTTGCATTGATGTCCGGGCTGGAAGTCGATGAGCTGGTGCGATGTGTGCAGGCGCAGGACACTTCGGTATTGGTGCGCATACCGGGTGTCGGCAAGAAGACCGCCGAGCGGCTTCTGGTGGAGTTGAAGGATCGCTTCAAGGCGTGGGAGAGCATGCCCGCGATCGCGACCTTCGTTGTTGAACCCGGGAGCAAAACGGCAGTCACAAGCGCCGAGAATGATGCGGTCAGCGCATTGATCTCCCTGGGCTTCAAACCGCAGGAAGCCAGCCGTGCAGTATCCGCCATACAGGAAGATGATTTGAGCAGTGAAGAAATGATCCGTCGCGCCCTCAAGGGCATGGTGTAAGCCATGATCGAAGCGGATCGTATCGTCACGGCAGGCAGTCGCGATCGCGACGAACAACTGGATCGTGCCATTCGGCCACTCAAGCTGGCCGAGTATATCGGTCAGCCCGTCGTGCGCGAGCAGATGGATCTGTTCATTCGCGCGGCCAAGGGCCGCCAGGAAGCGCTCGATCACACGCTCATCTTCGGTCCGCCGGGGCTGGGCAAGACCACGCTGGCGAACATCATCGCGGAAGAGATGGGGGTGTCGATCAAGAGCACGTCCGGGCCGGTGCTTGAGCGGCCGGGTGACCTGGCCGCGTTGCTGACCAATCTGGAGGCCGGCGACGTCCTGTTCGTTGATGAGATCCACCGTCTTTCGCCCATCGTCGAGGAAGTGCTGTATCCGGCGATGGAGGATTTCCAGCTGGACATCATGATCGGCGAGGGGCCTGCGGCTCGCTCGATCAAGCTGGATCTGCCGCCGTTCACCCTCGTGGGCGCCACTACGCGGGCCGGCATGCTGACCAATCCGTTGCGTGATCGATTCGGTATCGTCCAGCGCCTGGAGTTCTATTCCACCGAGGATCTGGCGACCATCGTCAGCCGTTCCGCCGGTATCCTCGGCCTGCCGACCGAGCCTGAGGGGGCGTTCGAGATTGCCCGTCGGGCGCGAGGGACGCCGCGCATCGCTAACCGCCTGCTACGCCGTGTACGAGATTTCGCCGAAGTGCGGGGTCGTGGCGAGATCACCCGGCAGATTGCCGATCTCGCCTTGAATATGCTCGACGTCGATGAACGAGGCTTCGATCATCAGGATCGCCGGTTGCTGTTGACGCTTATCGAGAAGTTCGATGGTGGTCCGGTGGGCATCGACAGCCTGGCTGCCGCGATCAGTGAAGAGCGGCATACCATCGAGGATGTGCTCGAGCCGTACCTCATCCAGCAGGGCTATATCATGCGCACGCCGCGCGGCCGGGTCGTGACGCGTCATGCCTACCTCCATTTCGGCCTCAATCTGCCCAAGCGCATGAGTGATGCGCCGACGCCGGATCTGTTCGATGGCGACATAGTTTGAAGAAAATATTGTTCTGTTACCCGATTGGCATTTACAGGGCCGAGCACTAGTATGCGCGCGCAAGTCGGAGCTGAAATCTTCACCCACCGCTGTCGAGTCTATTACGAGGACACCGATGCGGGCGGCATTGTCTACTACGTCAATTACCTCAAATTCATGGAGCGAGCTCGTACCGAGCGGTTGCGCAGCCTGGGATTCGCCCAGTCGCAGCTGGCCGGTGAGGACTTGCTGTTCGTCGTGCATTCGGTCGAAGCCCGCTACCGCGCGCCGGCTCGCCTGGACGATGAATTGCTGGTGACGGCCGAGGTGGTTGAGTTGAATCGCGCCAGTCTGCGGTTTCGTCAGCAGGTCCGACGCGCACTGGATGATGTTCTGCTTTGTGAGGGGCAGGTGCTGGTTGCCTGCGTGCGTGCCGAAAGTTTGAAACCCCGAGCCATCCCCGAAGCGCTGCGTGTCGCCTTCGCCGGCTCGGGTCTATCCCCTGCAGGAGAGTAAGCGTGGAAGCCAACGTCGATCACATGTCCATGTGGAGCCTGATCAGCAACGCCAGCTTCGTGGTGCAGCTGGTCATGCTGATTCTGGTGGCCGCATCGGTCACCTCATGGATTCTGATTTTCCAGCGCGGCAGTATGCTGCGTGCTGCAAAGCGAGCACTCGATACCTTCGAAGAGCGCTTCTGGTCCGGTATCGACCTGTCCAAGCTGTATCGCCAGGCAGGTAGTAACCCGGATCCGGATTCCGGTGTCGAGCAGATCTTTCGTGCCGGCTTCAAGGAATTTTCCCGTCTGCGTCAGCAGCAGGGTGTCGATCCCGATGCGGTCATGGATGGAGTCAACCGCGCCATGCGCGTGGCGATTTCCCGTGAAGAGGAAAAGCTCGAGCAGAGCTTGCCATTCCTGGCCACTGTTGGCTCCACCAGCCCTTACATCGGCCTGTTCGGTACCGTCTGGGGGATCATGAATTCCTTCCGCGGTCTGGCTCAGGTCCAGCAGGCAACGCTAGCGACTGTGGCGCCAGGCATCGCCGAAGCGCTGATCGCTACGGCAATCGGTTTGTTTGCCGCGATTCCAGCGGTGATCGCCTACAACCGTTTCGCTGCGCGGGGCGAGATGCTCATCGGTCGTTATTACACCTTCGCCGATGAGTTCCAGGCCATCCTCCACCGCAAAGTTCACACCACCGAAGACTGAGGCCCACGGCCATGGCCAGAATCCGCAACAGACGCAAGCCCGTCGCCGAGATGAACGTGGTGCCTTACATCGATGTGATGCTGGTGCTGCTGGTCATCTTCATGGTCACGGCGCCGATGCTCAATCAGGGCGTCAAGGTCGATCTGCCCAAGGTCAGCAGCGAAGCCTTGCCGCAGGATAACGACAAGCAGGTGCTGACCATATCCATCAAGGCTGACAAGACCTATTACTGGAACGTCGGTAGCGAGGTCGATACCGACAGCAAGGGCAACGAGGCCGTCGCATTGGCAGACATGACGCAGGCTGTCGTCGCCATCATGCGACAGCGCCCGGATACCCAGGTGTTCATCCGTGGCGACCGCGCGGTGGATTACGGCTCGGTGATGGAGGCCATGGGTGGTCTGCAGGAAGCCGGCGTAGGTAATGTCGGTCTGATCACCGAGGCGCCTTGATGCAGCAGCGTGAGTCATCGCCTTCGCAGAGCTACTTCTGGCCAACCGTGCTGGCGGTTGGGCTGCACGTCATCATTTTCGGCATGCTGTTCGTCAGTTTTTCGATGACGCCCGAGCTGCCGCCGTCCAAGCCGATCGTCCAGGCCACCTTGTATCAGTTGAAGTCGCAGAGCCAGGCGACGACTCAGACCAATCAGAAGATTGCCGGCGAAGCGAAGAAGACTGCTGCCAAGCAGTTCGAAAGCGAACAGATGGAGCAGCGCAAGGTCGAGCAGGAGAAGCAGGCCGCTGCAGCCCGCGCTGCGGAACAAAAGAAGGCGGAAGAGGCTCGAAAGGCCGATGCGGCAAAAGCCGCAGCCGATAAAGCGGCTGCGGCGAAAAAAGCCGAGGAAGCCAAGAAGGTCGAGCAGCAGAAGCAGGCTGACATCGCCAAGAAAAAGGCTGCTGAAGAACTGGCCAAGAAAAAGGCAGCCGAGGAGGCCAAGAAGAAGGCCGCTGAAGAAGCCAAGCGCAAGGCGGCAGAGGAGGCGAAGAAGAAGGCCGCCGCCGAAGCAGCCAAGAAAAAAGCTGCTGAAGATGCCAAGAAGAAGGCTGCGGCGGAAGCCGCGCGCAAAGCGGCAGAAGACAAGAAGGCTCAGGCGCTTGCCGAGCTGCTGTCGGATACCACTGAGCGCCAGCAGGCACTGGCTGACACGCAAGGCGATCAGGTCGCCGGTAACTTTGACGACCTGATTCGGCTACGCGCTGCAGAAGGCTGGACACGTCCACCGTCGGCGCGCAACAACATGACCGTGCAGCTCCAGGTAAACATGCTTCCGGATGGCACCATCACCAACGTCAGTGTCTCCAGGTCGAGCGGTGACGTGCCATTCGACAACTCTGCGGTTGCCGCAGTGAAGAACATCGGTCGGTTGACGGAAATGCAGGGCCTGAGCCCGCAGGAATTCCAGCCTTACCGATCATTCAAAATGACATTCACGCCTGAGGATCTTGCGTTGTGATCAACTACCTTCGAGGTCTACTTGTTCTGCTTTGCTGCCTGGCGGGGATAGCGGTGGCGCAGGAAAAAAACATTGTCGTGACCAGTGGTGCAGACCGTGCGATTCCTATCGCGGTCGTTCCATTCGGCTGGCAGGGTGGCACCGTCCTGCCTGAAGACATGGCGGAAATCGTCGGCAACGACTTGCGCAATTCCGGTATTTTCCAGCCCATTCCGCGGCAGAACATGATCAGCATGCCGACCCGCGGCAGCGAGATCATCTATCGCGACTGGAAGGCGCTGGGCGCCCAGTACGTGATGGTCGGCAACATCGAGCCGGCCGGTGGCCGCCTTCAGGTCCGTTACGAAGTGTTCAACGTAACGACCGAGCAGCAGGTAATGACAGGAACCGTCGGCGGCTCCCCGGATCAGTTGCGCGACATGGCGCACCATGCGGCGGACCAATCCTTCGAGAAGCTCACTGGTATCAAGGGCGCATTTTCCACTCGCCTGCTGTATGTAACGGTCGAGCGGCTGGGCGGCGCGAACACGCGCTACACCCTGCAGCGTTCGGATTATGACGGTGCGCGGGCGGTGACTCTGCTGCAATCGCGCGAACCCATCCTCTCCCCGCGTTATTCACCGGACGGACGTCGTATTGCCTATGTGTCCTTCGAGCAGAAGCGGCCACGTATTTTCATTCAGCACATCGATACAGGTCGCCGTGAACAGGTCACCAACTTCGAAGGTTTGAACGGTGCGCCGGCATTCTCGCCAGATGGCAATCGCCTGGCATTCGTACTGTCGAAAGATGGCAATCCGGAAATCTATGTGATGGACCTCGGCTCGCGGCAGTTGCAGCGCCTGACCAATCACTACGCGATCGATACCGAACCCTTCTGGGGAGCTGATGGTCAGACCATCTATTACACCTCTGACCGTGCTGGCAAGCCTCAGGTCTACAAGCAACGGCTGGGCAGCAATTCGGCTGAGCGTGTGACGTTCGTTGGCAACTACAACGCCAACCCGAAATTGTCGGCTGACGAGAAAACACTGGTCATGATCCATCGCCAGGACGGCTACACCAACTTTAAGGTTGCTGCGCAGGACTTGCAGCGCGGCAATCTGCGAATACTCTCGGATACCAGTCTGGATGAATCGCCCACTGTTGCGCCTAATGGCACCATGCTAATCTACGCCACCCGCCAGCAGGGCCGGGGAGTCTTGATGCTCGTGTCCATCAATGGGCGCGTTAGGCTCCCGCTTCCTACAGCTCAAGGCGAAGTCCGAGAGCCGTCCTGGTCCCCTTACCTGAACTGATGCGGTATCAACGCTTTTAATCAAAACACACCTGGGGTTGTTACAAATGGAAATGCTGAAATTCGGTAAGTTCACCGCTCTGGCTCTGGCCATGGCTGTTGCTGTCGGTTGTTCCTCCAAGGGCGGCGACGATTCGGGCGAAGGTTCGGGCGCGATCGATCCGAATGCTGGTTACGGTGCTGATTCCGGCTCCGTCGATAGCAGCATGAGCGAAGAAGCCGCTCTGCGCGCCATCACCACCTTCTACTTCGAGTACGACAGTTCCGACCTGAAGCCGGAAGCCATGCGCGCTCTGGACGTTCACGCCAAGGATCTGAAAGGCAACGGCGCTCGCGTCGTACTGGAAGGCCACACTGACGAGCGTGGTACCCGTGAGTACAACATGGCTCTGGGCGAGCGTCGCTCCAAGGCCGTACAGCGTTACCTGGTCCTGCAGGGCGTTTCCCCGGCTCAGCTGGAACTGGTTTCCTACGGCGAAGAGCGTCCGGTTGCCATGGGTAACGACGAGCAGTCCTGGGCTCAGAACCGTCGCGTCGAACTGCGTAAGTAATTCGTCATGCGTAAGTACCGTCATGCTCTGACTTTTACAGTGCTCGCGCTGCCGCTGATGGCGGCAGCTCAAGTGCCGGTGGTGGATTACGAAGAGGGTGCCGCTGGCGGCAACTCGGGTTACTCCACCGCCGCGCCGAGCGGTGACGGTGCCTATGCCGGAGGTGGAGCCACCGCTCCATCTTCGGCGCAGGGCATGCTCTTCATGCAGCTGCAGCAGATGCAGGAAGAGATCGCGCAACTGCGCGGCATGCTCGAGGAACAACAGAATCAGCTCCAGCGCCTGCAACAAGAGGGGCTGGAGCGCTACCAGGATCTGGACCGCCGTCTATCGAGCGGGGCCGCGTCAGGCAATCAGCCTGCTTCGTCCGGCAATACGGCTGCGTCGGCTGGAAGTTCGGCACCTGCCAGTGCCAGCCAGGGGCAGTCGCAAAGCGCATCGGCCGATCCTGCAAAGGAAAAGCTCTATTACGATGCGGCTTTCGACCTGATCAAGGCGAAGGATTTCGACAAGGCCAGCCAGGCTTTCGCGGCGTTCCTGCGCAAGTACCCTGACAGTCAGTACGCTGGCAACGCCCAGTACTGGCTTGGCGAGGTCAACCTGGCAAAGGGTGATCTGCAAGGGGCCGGCCAGGCATTTGCTCGAGTGAGCCAGGCATATCCGCAGCACAACAAGGTGCCGGATTCGCTCTACAAGCTGGCAGATGTGGAAATCCGTCTGGGTAACCGGGACAAGGCGCAGGGCATTCTGCGTGAGGTCATCGCCCGGTATCCGAATACATCGGCTGCACAATTGGCTCAGCGTCAGCTCAATCGCTGAATCACGCTGGCGACACTGAACGAAACCCGCCCATCGCGCGGGTTTTTTCGTTAGAATCGCCGCCCCTATTTCCCGCAACGGAGGCGGATGGCCTGTTTAGCCGTCACGCCCGTGGCTGATATGACCCTGCGAATCACCGAGATTTTCTACTCGCTGCAGGGGGAGACGCGGACCAGTGGATTGCCTACTGTGTTCGTTCGCCTGACCGGCTGTCCCCTGCGCTGTCAATATTGCGATACCGCCTACGCGTTCAGCGGCGGAGAGCTTATGACGCTCGATGCGATCGTCGAGCGGGTTGCCTCCTACAGCCCTCGTTACGTCTGCGTGACCGGTGGCGAGCCGCTGGCGCAGCCCAACTGTGTGCCTTTGCTGCAGCGACTGTGCGATGCGGGATATGAGGTTTCACTGGAGACCAGTGGTGCACTCGACATCTCCGCGGTGGATGAGCGCGTCAGTCGTGTAGTGGACCTGAAAACACCGGGTTCCGCCGAGGTGGCGCGTAATCGCTACGAGAACATCGCCTGCCTTACACGCAACGATCAGGTCAAGTTCGTCATCTGTTCTCGCGAGGATTATGACTGGGCTGTCAGCAAGCTGATCGAGTACGGACTGGATCGGCGTGCCGGAGAAGTGTTGTTCTCACCGAGTCACGGCCAGGTTGATGTTCGTGCGCTTGCGGACTGGATCGTCGCCGACAATCTGCCGGTGCGCTTGCAGCTTCAGCTGCACAAGATTATCTGGAACGACGCGCCCGGCCACTGAATCGCTGGCATGGCGGCCCGCCCCGGGTCGTGACCACAGTTTTGAAGGTATCGCGAAATGAACGAGAAGAAAGCAGTCATCCTGCTGTCCGGCGGGCTTGATTCGGCCACGGTGGTCGCCATGGCCCGTGCTCAGGGCTACGCCTGTTACACCATGAGCTTTGACTACGGCCAGCGTCATCGCGCCGAACTGCAGGCAGCCGAACGTGTTGCCCGGCAACTTGGTGTGGTCGAGCACAAGGTGATCGGTCTGAGTCTCAACGGCATCGGCGGCTCGGCGTTGACCGACGAAAGCATCGATGTGCCTGAGGCGCCGGGTGAAGGTATTCCGGTCACATACGTCCCGGCGCGCAATACCGTGTTTCTCTCATTGGCCCTTGGCTGGGCCGAGGTGCTGGGTGCTCGAGATATTTTCATTGGCGTCAATGCTGTCGACTACTCGGGCTACCCGGATTGTCGGCCGGAGTTCGTTGCCGCATTCGAGCGAATGGCCAATTTGGCCACCAAGGCTGGCGTGGAAGGGCTGGGGTTTCGCATTCAGGCGCCACTACAGGAGATGAGCAAGGCGCGGATCGTGCAGGAGGGGGCTCGTCTGGGCGTGGACTATGCAGCTACGGTTTCCTGCTATCAGGCCGACGCGGATGGGCGTGCTTGTGGTAAGTGCGACAGTTGTCGGTTGCGCGCTGCTGGTTTTGCCGAGGCGGGGTTGGTTGATCCCACTCGCTACTTCTGACCTCCCTGCGCCAGCGCTGGGTGGGGTATCGTCAAGCCAAGCGCTCGCGAATTTTTTTCAAAAAAAAGTTTGTTTTCATCAATCAAATCAGTATCATGCGCCCCGCATTGGGTCGTTAGCTCAGTTGGTAGAGCAGTTGGCTTTTAACCAATTGGTCGTAGGTTCGAATCCTACACGACCCACCAGACGCAGCTCCGCTTGGAGCGAATAAACCGGAGGCCTTTCAGGCGCTCCGGTTTTTTTATGCCAGCTATTTCGTATCGCATTACTTGACTGCCACGTTTGGCCATAAGTGGAGTTTTGCTCTACGACCTTAGTAGGTGACTCAAGCGTTTTTAAACGTAATAGACTGCGACCTTCCTGATTGTCCGTTGGTTCGAGGCTCAAATGTATTCTGATCGCATCCGCTTGTCCTCTCTGCAGAACAAGGTCATGAGCGCCCAAGAGGCTGCTTCCCTTATTCGCGACGGCATGACCGTTGGCATGAGCGGCTTCACCCGTGCGGGCGAAGCCAAGGCCGTACCCCTCGCGCTGATCGACCGTGCCAAGGACGAGAAGCTGCAGATCAGCCTGGTCACTGGTGCCAGCCTGGGTAACGATCTCGATGGCAAGATGGCTTCTGCAGGGCTGCTGGCCCGTCGCATGCCGTTCCAGGCCGATCCGGCACTGCGCAAGGCGATTAACGCAGGTGAGGTCATGTTCATCGACCAGCATCTGTCGCACACCGTCGAGCAGATGCGTAATCATCAGATCAAGCGCCCCGACGTCACCATCGTCGAGGCGCTGTGCATCACCGAGGAGGGCCACATTGTCCCGACCACTTCCGTGGGTAACTCGGCGAATCTGGCCATGTTTGCCGATCAGGTAATCATTGAGCTGAACCTTGCCCACAACCTGAACTTGGAAGGTCTGCACGACATCTACTTCCCGGGTGAGCGTCCAAACCGCGGTCCGATTCCTTTGACCAACGTCGCCGATCGTCTTGGCGTGACCTCGATTCCGGTCGATCCGGCCAAGATCGCCGCCATCGTCATCACCAATCAGCCGGACTCCTACTCCACCGTCACTCCGCCGGACGAAGAAACCCAGGCCATCGCCAACCATCTGGTCGAGTTCTTCAAGAGCGAAGTCGAAGCCGGCCGTATGGCGAAGAACCTCGGCCCGATGCAGGTCGGTATCGGCAACATCGCCAACGCCGTGATGTGCGGTCTGATCGATTCGCCGTTCGAAGACCTGGTGATGTACTCCGAAGTGCTGCAGGACTGCACCTTCGAGCTCATCGATGCGGGCAAGATGACCTTTGCTTCCGGTTGCTCCATCACCCTGTCCGAGCGCTGCAATGATCGCGTGTTCGGCAACCTGGAAAAGTACAAGGAAAAGCTGATTCTGCGTCCGCAGGAAATCTCCAACCATCCTGAGCTGGTGCGTCGTCTTGGCATCATCGGCATCAACACCGCGCTCGAGTTCGACATCTATGGCAATGTCAACTCCACTCACGTGGGTGGCACCAAGATGATGAACGGCATCGGCGGTTCGGGCGATTTCGCACGTAACGCGCACCTGGCTATCTTCGTGACCAAGTCGATTGCCAAGGGCGGCAACATCTCCAGCGTCGTGCCGATGGTTGCTCATGTCGACCACACCGAGCATGACGTCGAGATCCTGGTGACCGAGCAAGGCCTGGCTGATCTGCGTGGCCTCGCTCCGCGCGAGCGCGCCCGCGTGATCATCGACAACTGTGTACATCCGTCCTACCGTGATGCGCTGAACAAGTACTTCGACGATGCCTGCAAGAAGGGCGGTCAGACCCCGCACCTGCTGGGCGAGGCGATGCAGTGGCACATCAACCTGGAAGAACGCGGACACATGCTCAAGGGCGAGTGATCCAAAAGAACCGCCGGCTGATGCCGGCGGTTTTCGTTTGGCAGGGTGCAATGCCCTGCTTTTTACGGCGTTTACCGTGCTTTCCCTTTTGTGGAGGCTTCGGCTAGTATTCCTGCCCCGTTGAAAGGCAGGAGGCGTGTCTGAACCCTGCGCGCCTCGTCTCTACCGAGAAGCCCGAATGCCCGGTCTAGGCCGTTATACTTGGCGCTTCGTGCAATCCCGTGCTGGCAGGACCCGTCCATGACGCAGATACCCGAACGCATCCTCGTGCAGGCTCACCTGGCAGCCAAGCAGCCCAGGCCGCTTACGCCTGAGCAGGAAGCGCAGCTGCGCAGTGAGATAGCTGCCGAGTTGAAGCGCCAGAATGCGGTGCTGGTGGCGCATTACTACACCGATCCGGTGATCCAGGCATTGGCCGAGGAAACCGGTGGCTGCGTCTCCGACTCACTGGAAATGGCGCGCTTCGGCAACGAGCATCCGGCCCAGACCGTATTGGTCGCCGGCGTCAAGTTCATGGGCGAGACGGCGAAGATTCTCAATCCGGAGAAGCGTGTGCTCATGCCCACGCTCGAGGCGACCTGTTCCCTCGATCTGGGTTGCCCTGTCGAAGAGTTTTCGGCTTTCTGCGATCAGCATCCAGAGCGCACCGTGGTGGTCTATGCCAACACGTCGGCGGCGGTGAAGGCGCGCGCTGACTGGGTGGTGACATCCAGTTGTGCGCTTGAAATCGTCGAAAGCCTGATGGATAACGGCGAAAAGATCATCTGGGCACCGGACAAGCATCTGGGCAACTACGTACAGCGCGAGACCGGTGCCGACATCCTGCTCTGGGATGGCGCTTGTATCGTCCATGAAGAGTTCAAGGCCAAGCAGTTGGCTGACATGAAGGCGCTATACCCGGATGCCGCGATTCTGGTTCATCCTGAGTCCCCGCAGGCCGTGGTCGAACTCGCCGATGCGGTAGGTTCGACCAGTCAGCTGATCAAGGCCGCGCAGACCTTGCCGCAGCAGACGCTCATCGTCGCTACGGATCGTGGCATCTTCTACAAAATGCAGCAGTTGTGCCCAGAAAAAACATTCATCGAAGCGCCAACCGCCGGTCAGGGTGCAGCCTGCCGAAGCTGTGCGCATTGCCCCTGGATGGCGATGAACACGCTAGAGCGGACCCTGGAATGCCTGCGCGCTGGCAGCAATGAAATCTTCGTCGATCCGGCGATCATTCCGCGCGCGGTGAAGCCACTCAAGCGAATGCTCGATTTCACCCAGGCCGCGCGGCTGAAGCAGGCTGGCAACGCCTGATCCTTAGCATCGGCGCTGAGCGTTCAGCGCCGTTTTCAATTTAGCGCAGCATGCCCTCGACCATGCGCTTCTCTTCGATCAGCTGTTTCTGGCGTGCGTCGATCCGTGATGCGATCTGGAAGTTGCTGGCGCGACGCTTAGCCAGGTCGAGCTGCTCGATGCCCTGGTCATAGTCGCCTACCAGAGCGAAATACTCCGCGCGTGCCTGATGCAGGCCAACAATGTTACCGCTCAGCCCACGCACTTCGGCGACCTGATACCAGATATCGGGATCCTGGCGGCGCTGCGCCACCAGCTTGTCCAGTTCGCGCTCGGCTTGCTGCGTCTCGCCCCTTTCCATCAGAAGGTCGATGTGCATCTGGCGCACCGGATAGTTGCCCGGATACAGCTGCAGCAAGCGCTGCAAGCGGGTCTGCGCCTGCTGCAACCGGTTGGCGGTGATGTCGAGTTCGATCTGCGCGAGGTTGTAGGTGATGTCGTCCGGTGCCTTGGCTAGCAACGGAGCAAGGCTGCTGTTCGCTTCGTCGAGCTGCCCAGCTTTGACTTGCGCGAGCGCAAGGCCATAGCGTGCGGCATCCATTTGTGGATTTTCGCTGAGCATGGCGCGGAATCGCTTGGCCTCGACGCCCGGTGTTCTTTCGAACTTCAGTTGCGTTCGAGCGCGCATCAGCTGATAGCGCAGGCTGTCCTGTGCGCCACCCTCGGGATACTGTTCCGCCCGGTTGGTGGTATCAGCGATGCGTGATTCGCTGACCGGGTGTGTCAGCAGGAATTCCGGCGGCTTCTGGTCGTAACGATACTGGCGCATGAGGCGGCCAAACATCGATGGCATCGCACGCGGGTCGTAGCCGGCCCGCTCGAGGTTGACGATGCCGATGCGATCGGCCTCCTGTTCGTTCTGCCGGGAAAAGCGGCGCTGGGCCTGGATGGCTGCGGCCTGGGTGGACACGATGGCGGCGATGCCGGCATCACCTGCGCCGGCAGCGGCTGCGACGACGCCGGCGAGCATGGCGGCCATCAGAGGCAGCTGCATGCGCTGCTGCGCTTCCAGGCCGCGGGCGAAATGGCGCTGCGACAGGTGCGCCAGTTCGTGTGCCATTACCGATGCATATTCGGCTTCGGTCTGGGCATAGATGAACAGGCCGCCGTTGACGCCTATGATTCCGCCGGGAGCAGCGAAGGCATTCAGCTGGGGGCTGTCCAGCAGGACGAACTCAAGGCGGCGATCCTGCAGCTGACTGGTCTCGGCCAGGCGATAGACGCTGCTTTCGACATAGTCCTTGAGCTGCGGGTCCGAGAGCTGGCTCACCTGTCCGCGTAGCAGGCTGAGCCATGCCCGACCGAGCTGGTGCTCCTGTTCAGGGGAAACGATGGCGGAACTGGCGTCGCCTAGTGAGGGCAGGTCATTGGCCAGCGCCGGCTGGGCGGTCAGGCAGGCGAGCGTGAGCAGGGCAGGGCGCAGCAATTTCATCCAGACAGGCTCGTTGAAGTGAGAACGGCTACTGTAGCCTTGACCTTGGCCGGCTGGCCAGAGCCCCGCAGTGCTAGGTATGCTGCGAGGCTTTTCTGTGGAGGCGAACCATGACCGAAGCTCGACCGCAATCGCCCGAATGCGATGCCGAACTGGATGCCGTTGGGCTCGACTGCCCCATGCCTTTGCTTAAGGCCAAGCTGGAACTGAACCGGATGTCCAGCGGCGCTGTGCTCAAGGTCATTGCCAGCGATCCGGGTTCGCAACGGGACTTCCGCAGCTTCGCCAAACTGGCCGGTCATGCATTGCTGCATGAAGAGGTCGAAGATGGTCTTTATCGCTACTGGCTGCGCAAGGCCTGACGATTCGCTTCGAGGAATAAAATGCTCAAGGTATTACGCGGCTGGATGCAGCGTTACTTCTCCCATGAGGAGGCGGTGGTTCTTGCGGTCCTATTGTTTCTGGCTTTCGCCGCCGTCCTGATTTTTGGCCGGATGCTGGCGCCGGTACTGGCGGGATTGGTGCTGGCCTTTTTGATGCAGGGGCTGGTGGGTGCGCTGGAGCGGCTGCGAGTGCCGCATCTGCTCGCGGTGTGGCTGGTATTTCTAATGTTCATCGGGGTGATGGTGGTCTGCACGCTGTTCATCGTGCCCTTGCTGTGGCAGCAGGTACTGACCTTGTTCAACGAGTTGCCGCGCATGCTGGTCGAGTGGCAGTCGTTGTTGCTGTTGCTGCCGGAGCGCTATCCGCAGCTGGTGACCGAGGAGCAGGTGCTGCGCGGCATCGACTTCATTCGGAGCGAGATCGGCCGCTATGGCCAGTTGGTGCTGACCTCTTCGCTGTCCAGCCTACCACTGCTGATCGGGCTGATGATCTATCTGGTGCTGGTGCCGATCCTGGTGTTCTTTTTCCTCAAGGACCGGCAGCAGATCAGCGACTGGATCAAGGGCTATCTGCCACGTGAACGTGGACTGATCACTCAGGTCTCGCAGGAAATGAACCTGCAGATCGCCAACTACATCCGTGGCAAAGCCATCGAAATTCTGATCTGTGCCGTGGTGTCGTATGCGGTCTTCGCTGCGCTGGGGCTCAACTATGCCGCGCTGATGGCGATGCTGGTCGGCGTTTCGGTCGTGGTGCCCTATATCGGCGCGACGGTGGTTACCATTCCGATCGCGCTGATCGGGATATTCCAGTGGGGGCTGGGCGACCAGTTCTTCTACCTTATGGTGGCTTACGCAATCATCCAGACGCTGGATGGCAACGTGCTGGTACCCTTGTTGTTCTCCGAGGCGGTGAACTTGCACCCGGTCGCGATCATCTGCGCGGTACTGCTGTTCGGAGGGTTGTGGGGCTTTTGGGGCGTGTTCTTTGCCATTCCCCTGGCGACCTTGTTCAAGGCCGTTCTCAATGCGTGGCCAGGCGAGCCGAAGGCGGGTTTGGTCGAAACGGTCGAGTGACGCGAAAGGGCTGGCGCAGTGGCCAGCCTTTTTCATTCGGCGTTCAGTGCTTGCGCGGCTTGAAGGACTGCCTCAACGTGGCCCGGTACCTTGACCGTGCGCCATTCCTTGCGCAGTATGCCGTTGCGGTCGATGAGGAAGGTGCTGCGATCCACGCCGAGGTACTCCTTGCCATAGAGCTTTTTCAGTTTGATCACATCGAACAGCTGGCAGAGCTGCTCTTCTTTGTCGCTGATCAGTTCGAACGGGAAGCCCTGCTTGGCGCGAAAGTTCTCATGGGTCCTCAGGCTGTCGCGGGAAACGCCGAATACCAGGGTGTTCGCCGCCAGAAAAGCCTGGTGATGATCACGAAAGCCCTGGCCTTCCGTCGTGCAGCCGGGTGTGTTGTCCTTAGGGTAGAAGTACAACACGACCTGCTTGCCGGCCAGCGACTCGAGTTCGATCAGCTGGCCGCTCGTGGCTTGAGCCTGGAAGGGCGGGACGGGACGGTCGATTTCAACGGCCATGTGGGCTCCTGATTACTAATCTCAAGGGTTCTGTGGACGCCAGGGCTCGATCAGTGCGTCGAGGTTCAGTGCGTCGGCAAAGTCGAGGAACTGGTCGCGCAGCCAGCTGATCTGCGTACCCGCCGGAAGCGTGACGGTCAGTGTGGCGTTGAGCATGGTGCCGCCGGTTTGCGGGGCCTGGTAGGTGTCGCAGGTCAGGCTTTCCAGTTCGACGCGATGGTCGATGAAGAACTGACAGAGCTCATTGAGGATGTCGGGGCGAAAGACCGCGCTCACATAAGCCACGTACGGCAGTGCCTGTGGACGGTTTTCCAGCGCCTCGCTGCGCACTACGTTGGCGGTGAAGGCGTGCTTCTTCGCAAGTCCCGGCAGCGTCGTTTCCATCCGGGCCAATGCGTCCCAGCTGCCAGTGACTTCCAGAACCAGCGCACTGCATTCGCCGTGGCGGGTCAGTCGTGTGCTGACAACCGCGCAGCGATTCTCGTTGGCGGCCCGGCAGAGTACGTTGGTCAGCTCCATCGGGTTGGCGCCGAGCGCACTGATGACGAGAAATTGTTCGCGGGGTACAGGGGGGGTGGACATGCAGCATTCCTGGCGGTGGTGAATCGGTCGGCCAGCCAAGCCGAAAACGGCTAAGAGTAGCGAAAACCGAGGGCAGAGGGAATGCGCACTGCCAAATGGCGCCTGTGTCGAGGTGCTCGGCGCCTGGTGCCCTTTGGCTTTGTGCGGCCTGCTTCAGGCTACTCGCAAAGCGCTGGGGAGCCTTGTACCATTACGCCTCTTTTTATTATTCCGGCAGGAGTGGTTGCATGATTGCGGGCAGTATGGTGGCGCTGGTCACGCCCATGGATGCGCAGGGCGGTCTGGACTGGGACAGCCTGAGCAAACTGGTGGACTTCCACTTGCAGGAAGGCACCAATGCAATCGTCGCTGTCGGGACTACCGGTGAGTCGGCCACGCTTAGCGTCGCCGAGCACATCGAAGTGATCCGGCGTGTCGTCGACCAGGTCAACGGCCGGATTCCGGTCATTGCCGGCACCGGCGCCAACTCTACCAGCGAAGCCGTCGAGCTGACCGAGAACGCCAAGTCCGCTGGCGCCGATGCCTGTCTGCTGGTGACCCCGTACTACAACAAGCCGACCCAGGAAGGCCTGTACCTGCACTTCAAGCACATCGCCGAGGCCGTGGCGATTCCGCAGATTCTCTACAACGTGCCCGGTCGTACCGTTTGCGACATGCTGCCGGATACCGTCGAGCGTCTGTCCAAGATATCCAACATCATCGGTATCAAGGAGGCCACGGGTGACCTCAATCGCGGCCAGGAAGTGCTGGATCGCGTCAGCAAGGACTTTCTCGTGTACTCGGGCGATGATCCCACTGCTGTCGAACTGATGCTGTTGGGCGGCAAGGGCAATATCTCCGTGACCGCAAACGTCGCGCCGCGCGCCATGAGCGATCTCTGCGCCGCTGCGATGGCCGGTGAGGCCACCACTGCTCGCGCAATCAACGAGCGTTTGATGCCGTTGCATCGCGCTCTGTTCCTGGAAGCCAACCCGATTCCGGTCAAGTGGGCACTGCACGAGATGGGCCTGATGGGTAATGGCATCCGTCTGCCGCTGACCTGGCTGAGTCAGAGCTTCCAGGAACCGCTACGCCAGGCAATGCGCCAAACCGGCGTACTGGCTTAATAACAAAGGAATACGCATGAAGCGACTGGCCGGACTTTCGACCCTTGCCCTGATCATCTCTGCAACCAGTGGCTGCGGCTGGCTGTGGGGCGATGATGGATATTTCCGTGACCGCGGTAGCGACTACCTATCGGCGCGTCAGACCGCACCGATGCAGGTCGCAGTCGACGGCGAGACCCGCCCGCTCGACCCGTTGCTGCCCATTCCGCAGCAGATTGCTGACAGCACTGGCGTTCCAGGCGAGTATGAAGTGCCGCGCCCGCAGCGTTTGCAGGTGGCGGCAGAGCTCAGTGATTTCAGCGTGCAGTCGTCCGAGGATTCTCGCTGGCTGGTGGCGCAATACACACCATCACAGGTCTGGACCGCCGCGCGGCAGTTCTTCACCGACAACGGTTTCAGCATTGCTGAAGAGCGCCGCCAGACCGGTGAGTTCACTACGGCCTGGCAAAGCGCCGCGGGACTGAACGACGCCTTGGTACGCAATCTGGGCATTCAAGATGGCGAAACGCGGGTACGTGTTCGTGTCGAGCCAGGTGTGCAGCGCAATACCAGCGAGATCTTCGTGGTCAGCGTCAAGCGTCCTGCCGGCAGCACCGCCGAGGTGGCCTGGCCGGAGACCTCCAGCAACAAGGAGCTCGATCGGGTCCTGCTCGACGAGTTGCAAGCCAGCCTTACCCGGAGCGCCAAGCAAGGCGGTTCCGTATCGCTGCTGGCCGAGCGTGACTTCGATGCGCCAAGTCGGGTGAATCTGACCGAAGACGGCAGCGGCAGTCCTGTGCTGCAGCTGGATAGCGATTTCGATCGTGCCTGGTCCAGCGTCGGTCGAGCCCTTCAATCCGCCGATGTGCGTGTGGACGATCTGGACCGAAGCCTCGGCGTGTATTACGTGAATCTGAGCGAGCGTGCCGATGATCCGGATGACAAGCCTGGCTTCTTCAGTCGCCTGTTCGGTGGTGCACCGGACAAGGATGAGATCGAGGCGCGGGCTGAGCGTTATCAAGTACGTCTGACCCGCGTCGGCAATGGTGTTCAGGTCTCGCTCGACAAGAGCGTCGACACCGTCGCACCGGCCGATGTCGCACGCCGGGTGCTCAGTCTGCTCAAGGACAACCTGGGCTAAGCGAGAGCTGCCCTGCAACACGACACGGATAGGCGAAACCCTCGGTTTCGCCTGTTTCGTTTCTGCCGACCTGCCAACCGCGGAAGTTTTCGTATGACCACTCCCACCGCCCTCAGCCTGAAGAAGATCTATTCGGGCAAGGTTCGTGATCTCTACGAGATCGACGACAAACGCATGCTCATGGTCGCCACCGATCGTCTATCGGCGTTCGACGTGATTCTCGCCGAGCCGATTCCGGAGAAAGGCAAGATCCTCACCGCAATCTCCAACTTTTGGTTCGACAAGCTCAAGGGGCTGATCCCCAACCACTTCACTGGTGATCAGGTCGAAGACGTGGTGCCGGCCGCCGAATTGCCGCTGGTGGAGGGGCGTGCGGTAGTCGCCAAGCGTCTCAAGCCGGTTGCAGTGGAAGCCATCGTGCGTGGCTACATCGTCGGCTCCGGCTGGAAGGAGTACCAGAAGAGCGGCACCGTCTGCGGTATCCAGCTGCCAGCCGGCCTGAAAGAAGCTGCCAAACTGCCGCAACCGATCTTCACGCCCTCGACCAAGGCGGCAGTGGGCGATCATGACGAGAACATCTCGTTCGAGCAGTGCGAGGCCATCATCGGCAAGGAACTGGCGGCCAAGGTGCGTGACGTTTCCATCGCGCTGTATAGCGCGGCGGTCGAATACGCAGCCACGCGCGGCATCATCATCGCCGATACCAAATTTGAGTTCGGGCTCGACGAAGACGGCACGCTGACCCTGATGGACGAAGTGCTCACCCCCGACTCCAGCCGCTTCTGGCCAGCCGACAGCTACGAGGAAGGCAAGAACCCGCCGAGCTTTGACAAGCAGTTCGTCCGTGACTGGCTCGAATCCACCGGCTGGAACAAGCAGCCGCCGCCCCCAGCGGTTCCAGCGGACGTTGCGCAGAAAACCGCCGACAAGTACCGCGAGGCGCTGACCCGTCTGACGGCCTGATCGAACGGTATGAGCAGACTCGCCCTGCGTCAGCGCATGGTGGGACGCAAGAGACTGAATACGGTAAAAAAATCTATGCAGTTGGGGTTCGACAAACCTGCTCCAGCTGCTATGATGCGCGCCGCTGGAGAGATGCCGGAGTGGCCGAACGGGACGGATTCGAAATCCGTTGTACCTTCGCGGGTACCTAGGGTTCAAATCCCTATCTCTCCGCCATTACATATAGCCTAAGCCCCTGAAATTCATAGAGTTTCGGGGGCTTTTGCTTTTGCGGTCCTCAGAATGCGGCAGCCGGGTTTGTCTGATGATGGCTACGCTTCAACGGCAGGTGCAGTCTGCCTGGCCAACACAGTGTTGTGCGAAGCGAGGGGAGGGTGATGTCGCAGCTACGGCGGGGCTTTATCCTCACCCGGCACTGGCGTGATACGGCTGAGGGTACGGAGATCAGTTTCTGGCTGGCCACCGACGCTGGCGCACGGCAGGTCCGTGTCCCGCAGCAAGATTCAGTCGCCTTCATCCCCGAAGAGCAACGTCCTCGCGCTGAAGCGCTGCTACGTCGCGAGCGCGATGTGGAACTGCGGTCGCTGGCCTTGTGCGACTTCCGCCATCGTCCGGTGATGGGGGTGTACTGCCGTTCATATCGTCGTTTGCTGGATTGCACGCGGTTGCTGCGTGAGGCTGGAGTCGATGTCTACGAGTCCGATATCCGTCCGCCCGAGCGCTACCTGATGGAGCGTTTCATCAGCGCGCCGGTGTCCTTCCCGGACACGTCTGGCGAAGATGGCGCGTCGATCGATGCGCAGCTCAAACCGGCACCTGACTATCGACCGAGGCTCAAGCTGGTTTCGCTGGATATCGAAACCACCGCCCGTGGCGACCTCTATTCCATCGCCCTGGAGGGCTGTGGCCAGCGCCAGGTCTACATGCTCGGACCGGAGAACGGGCAGGGCACGACCATCGATTTTTCGCTGAAGTATTGCGAAAGCCGGTGCGAGTTGCTCGAGCGGCTGAACCTCTGGTTCGCCGAGCACGACCCGGATGCGATCATCGGCTGGAATCTGGTGCAGTTCGATCTGCGTGTGCTGCGCGATCATTCGCAGCGCCTGCAGGTGCCGTTGCGCCTGGGACGCGGTGGTGCGGAGATGGAGTGGCGCGAGCACGGTGGTCGCGGTAATCATTATTTCGCCGCGGCCGCTGGGCGGCTGATCATCGATGGTATCGAGTCGCTTCGCTCGGCGACCTGGAGCTTCCCCTCCTTCAGCCTGGAGAACGTCGCTCAGACCCTTCTGGGTGAAGGCAAAGCCATCGACAATCCCTACCAGCGCATGGCGGAAATCGAGCGCATGTTCGCCGAGGACAAGCCGGCTCTGGCGCGCTACAACCTCAAGGATTGCGAGTTGGTGACGCGCATCTTCGCCCGCACCGAACTGCTGACCTTCCTTCTCGAGCGCGCCACGGTGACCGGGCTGGCCGCGGATCGCAGTGGCGGATCGGTCGCCGCCTTCGAGCACCTGTACCTGCCGCTGATGCATCGCCAGGGTTTTGTCGCGCCGAATCTTGGCGAGCGGCAGCCGGAGGCCAGCCCGGGTGGCTTCGTGATGAGTTCGCAGCCGGGGCTTTACGAGTCGGTGCTGGTGCTCGATTACAAGAGCCTCTATCCGTCGATCATCCGCACCTTTCTCATCGATCCGGTGGGGTTGATCGAAGGGCTGCGCCAGCCGGATGACGAACAATCGATTCCCGGTTTCCGCGGTGCGCGCTTCTCGCGGACTAGGCACTGCCTGCCCGCAATCGTGGAACGCGTCTGGGAGGGGCGCGAAACGGCGAAACGCGAGCACAACAAGCCGTTGTCGCAGGCGCTGAAAATCATCATGAACGCCTTCTACGGCGTGCTCGGTTCCAGTGGCTGCCGCTTCTTCGATACGCGCCTGGCCTCGTCCATCACCCTGCGCGGTCACGAAATCATGCGGCGCACCCGCGAACTGATCGAGGCGCAGGGGCATGCCGTCATCTATGGCGATACCGATTCCACGTTCGTCTGGCTGCGCAAAGCGCATTCGGATGACGAGGCGGCGCTGATCGGCTGTCAGCTGGTACAGCACATCAATGATTGGTGGCGAGTGCATCTGCAGGCCGAGTACGGGCTGGTCAGCGCGTTGGAGCTGCAATACGAAACCCATTTTCGGCGCTTTCTGATGCCCACCATTCGTGGTGCGGAGGAGGGCAGCAAGAAGCGTTACGCGGGGCTGGTCACCCTGCCGGACGGCAGCGACGGCATGGTCTTCAAGGGACTGGAAACCGTACGTACCGACTGGTCGCCGTTGGCCCAGCGCTTCCAGCAGGAGCTCTACCAGCGCATCTTCCACCGCCAGCCGTACCAGGATTACGTGCGCGACTACGTGCGCCGCACCCTGGCGGGCGAGCTCGACGAGCTGCTGGTCTTTCGCAAGCGCCTGCGCCGCCGGCTTGCCGACTACCAGCGCAACGTCCCGCCACACGTGCGCGCGGCGCGCCTGGCCGACGACTACAACGACCGCCAGGGCCGGCCACGGCAGTACCAGAATGGCGGCTGGATCAGCTACCTGATCACCGTCGCCGGGCCTGAGCCGCTGGAGAACCGGCGGGCTGCGATCGACTACGATCACTACGTGAGCCGGCAGCTGCAGCCGGTGGCGGACGCGATCCTGCCGTTCGTGGGCGACGATTTCTCATCGCTGGTCGATGGGCAGCTGGGGTTGTTCTGAACGGGCTCGGGCGGAGGCGATCGCCGACAAGCCGGCTCCTACGAGGAGGCGTGTTGGCGCGGGCTCTTGTGTGGAGCGAGCTTGCTCGCAATCGGCCCCATGCGGCATTCGCTTACAGCAGCCATTCGATCGGCAGCCAGGAGAGCAGCGTCACGCTCGCGCGTTTCCAGAAGCCGACTTCGGGCTCATTGTCGTGGCGGACGGTGCTGCCGTCGCGTCGTTCCAGCCAGTAGAGCCGGCCCTGTTCGGACAGGCGGACCTCGTAGGCGGCGGCGGGGATCTGCTCGTCGAATATCGCCTCGATCCGGGCGGCGAGCTGCGGGCTGTCGATGATGAAGCCCAGTTCGGTGTTCAGGTTCGCCGAGCGCGGATCGAAGTTGAACGAGCCGACGAAGACCCGCTCGCGGTCCACGGCGAAGGTCTTGGCGTGCAGGCTGGAACCGGAGCTGCCGAACGGCCCGGCCCTGTCCTTCGGTCCGTTCTCGGCCAGCCGGCGCAGCTCGTAGAGGGCGACGCCGGCGCGCAGCAGGGCCTTGCGCCGCTTGGCGTAGCCGGCGTGCACCGCGGCGACGTCGGTGGCGTCCAGCGAATTGGTCAGGATGCGCACTTTCACGCCGCTGTCCGCCAGCGCGGCGAACGCGGCGGTGCCGGTGGCGGTGGGCACGAAGTAGGGCGAAACCAGTTCGACGTCGCTGCTTGGTTCGCCGAGGATCTTGCCCAACTGGTGGGTCAGCAGGCCGTCGCCATCGGCGCGGCCGAGGCCCTTGGCCGGGTCGTCGCTGACCATCCGCGTGGCCGCCCAGTCGAACCCCAGGTCGCCGGCGAGCAGGGCGCGGATGAAGGCCGATTCGCGCAGCGCGGCGACGTAGCGGCTGGCGGCCGGGTCGCTTTCGATGATCGAGGCCTCGGCCGACAGTTCGTCCAGCGCCGCCGGGCCCGCCTCGGGCAGGATGCCGGCCAGCGGATAGGCGGAGTCGCTGGCCCAGTAGCGATCGAAGTCGTGGGAGACGTCCTCGACCACCGGGCCCACGGCCAGCACGTCGAGGTCGGCGAAGAGCACGCCCTCGCCGGCGGCGAAGTACTCGTCGCCGACATTGCGTCCGCCGATGATGGTGGCCTGGTTGTCGGCGGTGAACGACTTGTTGTGCATGCGCCGGTTGGCGCGGGAGAAGTCGCTGAGGTAGCCGATGGCCTTCGGCCGGCGCACCACGAAGGGGTTGAACAGGCGCACTTCGATCAGCGGGTGGGTGTCGAGCGTCGCCAGCTTGCGGTCGAGGCCGGCGGTGCCGTTGTCGTCCAGCAGCAGGCGGACCCTGACGCCGCGATCAGCGGCATCGTGCAGCGCTTCGAGCAGCAGGGTGCCGGTGAGGTCGTTGCGCCAGATGTAGTACTGCACGTCCAGGGTGCGTTGCGCGGCCTGGGCCAGCAGGGCCCGGGCGGCGAAGGCGTCGTGCGGGTCGGCCAGCGGATGGATGCCGCTGCGACCCGGATGCGCCTCGACCTGCGGCGCGATTGCCCGGCCCAGCGGCGTACCGGCGGTTTCGGAAGAGCTGGGCGCGCTGGAGGGCGTGCGGCCCTCCAGCGGGGGCAGGCTGCAGCCGGACAGCAGGGCGGCGCAGAGCGCGGCGAGCCAGCGTGTCGTGGGACGATCAGGCGTCATGGGGCGGAATGTGCTCGATCGGTGATACGCCGGGCCGGTCGTCGGCGACGCGAGCGACCGGGGCTCCACTGGTGGACGGTCGCTCGCCGGATCGCATCACTTCCTGACCCAGTTGCCGTTCAGCTGGATGATCTGCCCGGAGGGCGTCTTCTCGATGGCCTTCTTGCCAGCGATGGCTTCCACGTCACTGACGCTGATACCGTTCTGCTTGGCGACGCGGTGGTACTCGGCGCGGCGCGCCTGGTTGATCTGGCTGGCGATGTCCTCGGCGTTCTGGCTGGAACGCACCACGCCGAGATAGCCGTCAGGCTTCTCGCCAAGCAGGCCGCTGGCCTTGGCGTCGCCCAGCGCGGACATGGCTTCGTTGAGTGTCATGGCTGCTGCGGACAGGCTGAGCATGAGTGCCAACAGCAGGCTTACCAATTTCAGATAGGTTTTCATCGTCGTCCTCAGAACAATCCGCTGTCTTGGTTGATGATCGAGTCGAGCTGCTTGTCCACCCGGATGTAAATCTCGTGTTCGATCTTCACGTTCAGGTTGATGTTGATCGGTTCGTTCGGTACGGCCAGTTCCACCCGCGGCGTACAGGCGCTGGCGAGCACGGCCAGCAACAGAATGGTCAGCGATTGGCGCAACCGCATGGCGGTCTCTCCTGTGTCGGCTAGTGGCTGCAGGGCCTCATTGAAGGCGTTGAAGATGTTCCTGCACCCGTCGTTGGATGGTTTCGCTTACCCGGTCGCTCAGTTGCAGGCTGGTCAGCAGCGCCGGAATGTCCTCTTCCAGATTGATCGAAAAATTGATCGGGCGACCACCTTCCAGGGCCGGATTGCGGCCGTTCAGGCGCAGCGCGAGGTTCAGTTTGCCGCTCTCATCATAGCGGACGTCACTGCTCAGCCGATCATAATGAAAATCGTGCAGGGCTTCGGTGACGATTTTCATGGCCGGATTCGATTGGCCAAGGGCTTCGATCTTCGGCGAACGAAAACGCAGCACGCCGCCGGGCGCGCGTGCGGCCAGCTCGCCCTGGTCGACGCTCAGCCCCTGTGCGCTGCGGCGAATGTCGAAGCTGCCGTCGACCAGACCGCTGCCATCGAGCCCCTCGGTCGGGTAGGCGGCGAGCATGTCGCTCAGTTGCAGTCCTTGCAGCTGTGCGCTCAGTTGTTGCTGTGGTGCGGCGAGGTCGAGCGTGGCGGGATCGAGCCAGAACCTGCCGCCGAAGATACGGGTTTCGGCGGTCGCCCAGCGCAGCTGCCCTTGCGCCGGATGGTCGAGATCGGTGCTGTAGTTTCCGCGCAGCAGCAGCGGGCCAAAGGTGAATCCAGGATTGAGCTGAGCGAGTCGCAACTCGGTTATATCCAGTTCCAGGCGGTTGCGCTCGAGGCTCGCAGCGAGTCTCGCGTCGAGCCCGGATATCTCGGCACGGTCGATGATGCCGGCCAGTCCTCGGGCCTCCAGCGTGAGCCGGGCTGAAGGCGGTGCACTGCCGGCTGGCAAAGAGAGCGTGCCATCGCCCAGCAGGCGCCCGCTGTTCAACTCGATCATCGCCGGCCAGGCTGTGAGGCTGCGGGCAAGCGGGTTACCAGCGCGCAGGAAGATTTCCTGTAGCTTGCCGCTTGCCTGTAGCGGGCCGTTCCAGCGCTTGTTCAGATTTGCTGCCAGTGTCAGCCCGGCGTCGTTGCTCAATGGGCCAGTTGTTGACAGGCGTGTGGCATCAGCGTCTAGCTGACCGCTCCAGCGCCAGCCCTGGGAAATCAGTTGCGGATGCTCCAGTCGGCCAAGGCGCAGCTCCAGCGGCCCCTGTACGCGCCAGCTCGGCGACTCAGAATCGCTGCGGTCGAGATGCAGGCTGAGCGGTTGGGGCAGCTGGGCCTGCAGTCGGCTGGCGGCAAGCTCTCCAGTGGCCAGGTCGGCGAGGGTGGCCCGTGAGCTCTTATGCAGGCGCAGATCGATCTGCTCGAGGTCCGCCCGCCCCGAGAAGTCCAGCGTGGCCTCCAGGCCTCCCAGCGAAAGCGCATCCAGTGTCAGATTGCTACTGCGCAGTTGCAGTTGCGCCTGCTCGATCTGCAGCGCATAAGGCGGTGCGGTATTCAGTCGCACCCGCGCCTGCAGGTTCGCCGGTGTGCCGCCCTGGGCTTCCAGCTTGACCTGTAGTGGCAGTTCGTCCTGATCGGCTTCGGCATCGAAGGGCTCGATGTGGATGCCCAGTCGCTCAGGTCGAAGGTTCGCGGGAAGGTCGGCGACCAGCTCAGGTTCGGGGCGTAGCTGCATGTTGCCTTTCAGCTCCGTAGGCAGCCACACACCGGTCTGGCCTTTGGCCGCGAGGTCGATATCGCCTTGCAGCTCGCCAAGCCCGATGACCGGCCAGGGCGCTGGCAGGTGGCCGGAGAGCCGCAGATCCCCGCCCGCACTGCGCCACTCGAGCGTGCCGTCTGTCGAGCGCGGCATGCTGAGTACCCAACCTGCGCCAAGCCGCATGTCAGCCGGCATGTCTGGCAGCGGGGTGGGTTCGTAGCCGGTCCATTCGCTCAGCCAGCCTAACAGCCAGGGCGCTTCCGGCAAGCTGCCCATGGCAAGAGTGCCAGTGGATTGTAGGGTATCGTCCAGCGGGTTGAACTGGTTACGGCCCTCCAGGCGTGACTGCTCGTCGATCAGCAGCTTGGCTTCGATCATGCTGTGCATGGGCTCCGGTCCCTGCGCACTGATGATCAGCGAAACACGGTGTTCGTTGCGTCGCAGGTCCAGCCGGGCATCGACAGGCAGCAGGGTTTCGCCGGCGTGCTCCAGCCACAGGCTGCCCCGTTCGTCGCAACGACCCTTCGCGCAGGGGAGGTCCATCCTCAGATCGGCGATGGTCATTCGCTGCGGCAGCCACGCCCCCCAGCGTGCGTATTGCTCAGCGTCGCGCGCAGACGAGTCCCCTTTCTCTACTTCCGGTAGCGAGAGCAAAGTTGCGCTGAGGCGATCTATTTGCAGTGAATGAGGCGGAAACGGCTGGAAAAGGCTGGGGATTTGCAGCGCGATATTTTCAGCCTGGAGGGTCAGGTTCAGGCCGCTTTCGGTCAGTTGTCCATAGCTGAACTGGCGGATCGATATGCCTCTGAAAGAGATACGCAGCCCTTGCCAGTCGAGTTCGACGATGCCCTGTTCGCGCTTGAACGCGGTCCATTGATACCAGGTGACACCGCCGGCAAGCAGCGAAAGCAGCAGGCCAGCCAGCAGCCAGAGCAGTATTCTCGACGGTTTCGTCATGACCAGTTCCAGAATGCGAGGCAGACAGCATAGCCGCAGAACAAGCGTAACGACCGTGCTCCGGCAAGGTGCGCGGCTGGACACCAGGTTGGTGTGAAAGTTCGCTCTTGTGCCGCTGCAGCCCTTGTGGCAAGCCGCTTCGCGGCCGGTGCGCTGAACTTGTGCACATTTGCGAGGCACGCCTGTCAAGGCCTTATGACAAACTGTCGCAAATCGCCTGAACGCATAGATCGTTAATAACCAATTGAAAAATAAGCATTTTTTTCATTGGCGAAAAAAACGTCAGTTTAAGCGCAGCCCCCATGAGACGTGGCATTCATAGATTTGTCTTCTGTTTGTCCACTGACTTATCCACAGCTTCTGTGGATTAATTTCTAGTGTGATCCGGATCTAATTTTTTCGCTTTTGACAAGACTTTAACTCTCGGAAAAAAGGAGTAGAGTGCGCGACCTTATCCATCCAGCCCCCTGATGTGCATGAGAACGCGTACTGCCTCCTCCGCCTCCTTCGCTACCTCCACTCCAACGGCACGTTTGCCACTGCGTATGGCGCTGTGGTTGCTCGACAGTCAGCACCTGGGCCGCAATCAGGGGGTCAAGCGGATCGCGGGCCGCCTGCTCAAGCAGCCGGCGCGTGAGGGTGTGGTGGAGGCACAGAGCCGTCTGGGACGTCTGCTGTGCTGCGAGTGCGATGGCCAGCGCGACCGCCGTATCGGTTTCGAGTTGCTGCGTCAGGCGGCTCGTGCGGGCGACTGCCAGGCACAGCTGGAATTGGGCCGCCTTTATTGCCAGCCCGACCACAGCGAACCTGCCAAGGCGCGCCAGTGGCTCGAGCAGGCCGCCGCACAGGGTTCCCAGGAGGCTGCGAGCTTCCTTCAGCGGATCAAGGGCTGACGGCGCACGCCTGACCGCCCACCTACGGCTCGCTATACTGCCCGGCACTTTTGCCGGAGCCCTTCATGTCCTTTGATCCTCTTCATCTATTGATCGGTCTGGCGCTCGGCCTGGCTGCCCTGGCTGGGCTGAGCCTTTATCTGCAGCGCCGCCTGTCCGCCAGCGAGTCCGAGCAGGCGTTGCTCGATGAGCGGCTCCGACAGGCCACCCTGGCTCAGGAGGGGCTGACGGCGCAGCTGGAGGGGTGTCGGATCGAGCTGGCCGAGTTGAGTGGCATCAAATCCGAGCAGCAGGCCGAGCTGGCTGCGCTGCGCCGCGAAGCGGAACTGTTGCGCACGCAGCGTGACGGCCATGATGAAACCATTGCCGACCTGCAAGCCGAGCGCGACGCCCAGCAAGGTGAGCTGCGTCGGTTGAGCGCGACCCACGCCGCGCTCGAAGCCGAACTGCGCGAACAGCACAACGCCCATCAGCAACGGCTGGCAGACCTGCAGGCAGCGCGTGACGAGCTGCGGGCGCAGTTCGCCGAGCTGGCCGGCAAGATCTTCGACGAACGTGAGCAGCGTTTCAGCGAGTCCAGCCACGAGCGCCTGGGGCAACTGCTCGAACCGCTGAAGGAGCGCATCCAGTCATTCGAGAAGCGAGTCGAGGAGAGCTACCAGAACGAGGCGCGCGAGCGCTTTTCCCTGGCTCGCGAGCTGGAACGCCTGCAGCAGCTGAACCAGCGCCTTGGCGATGAAGCCACCAACCTGACTCGGGCCTTGCAAGGGCAGAAGACGCAGGGCAACTGGGGCGAGCTGGTGCTGGAAAAGGTGCTGGAGCACGCCGGGCTGGAGAAGGGCCGCGAATACCATACGCAGGTCAGCCTGAAGAGCCCGGACGGCGAGCGTTTTCAGCCGGATGTGCTGATCCATCTGCCCGGCGACAAGCAGGTGGTCGTGGATGCCAAGGTCAGTCTGACCGCCTATCAGGCGCTGACCTGTGCCGGAGATGAGGGCAGCCGAGCGCTGGCGCTCAAGCAGCATGTGCAATCCTTGCGCAGCCATCTCAAGGGGCTCTCGTTGAAGGATTACCAGCGCCTCGATGGCTTGCAGAGCCTGGACTTCGTGCTGCTGTTCGTGCCGATCGAGGCGGCCTTCGCGGCCGCGCTGCAGGCAGATCCCGATCTGTTCCAGGAAGCCTATGGGCGGCACATCGTGATCGTCAGTCCGACGACCCTGCTCGCCACCCTGCGGGTCATCGACAGCCTCTGGCGGCAGGAACGGCAAAGCCAGAACGCCCGGGAAATTGCCGAGAAGGCCGGCGGGCTTTACGACAAGTTCGTCGCCTTCATCCAGGATATCGATGAGATCGGTAGCCGCCTGCAGCAGGTGGATCGTGCTTACCTGGCCGCGCGCAACAAGCTCAGCGATGGTCGCGGCAACCTCGTTGGCCGCGCCGAGCAGTTGAAGTCGCTCGGTGCACGGGCCAGCAAGCGCCTGCCGGGCGACTGGCTGGAGCGTGCCGGTGCCGAGGAACTCAGCGAGGCGGGCGACTAGGTCGCGGCGTTACGCAACAGCAGCAGCGCGAGCGCGGTCAGCAGCCCGGCGAACATGATCGGCAGGGTGCGGATAGCCAGTTCACGGCCACCGATGAAGGCGATTAGCATGGCCTTGACCAGGCTGTTGCTCAGCGCGGCGAATACGATGCCGCGCGCCGCGACCTCGTGGCTGAGCCCGTCGCGGGCATTGTTGGCCAGCGAGAGCGTGATGGCATCCACATCGGTCAGACCTGCGAGCAGCGAAACCATGTAGATGCCGGCATCGCCCAGCCAGCGTCGTGCACCTTCGACCAGCAGCAGAATCAACACCAGCAAGGCGGCGAAGCGTAGCGCCGGTCCAAGCTCGAACGGGTTCTTCAGCAGCGGCTCGGCGGTGTCATTGGGCGCTTTGGCCGCCAGCAGGTAATAGAAGATTGCCCCCGCTGTATAGATGGCGCCGGCGCACGCCAGCGGCAGGATCAGGCCGGGAAGCAAGGCGGGGTTGACCAGCCCCACTTCCAGTAGCACCCGTGGAAACATGAGCGCCGACGTCGCCAGCAGGCCGGCTGCGAGCGCCGCACGCAGGTTCGGCGCATTCAGCCGGGCCAGCGTGATGGTCATTGCGGTGGAGGAGACGATGCCGCCAAGCAGCGCCGTGACGAAAAGACCGTGGCGGGTACCGAGGATGCGGATCGCCACGTATGCGGCGAAACCGATCCCGGCGATCAGTACCACCATCATCCAGGTCGTGTAGGGATTGAGTGCCTGCCAGGGGCCATAGCCCTGGTTCGGCAGCGTGGGCAGCAGCACCACGGAGATGAACAGCATCTTCAGCGCGCCACCCAGTTCCGCCTCGCTGAGTCGCGTGAGCGCCCGATGCAGCGGGGCTTTCAGGCTCAGCAGCAGCGCTACGACGATGGCGCATGCGGCGGCGAGCTGCCGGCTTTCCGCGACCGCCAGGCTGCCGAGAACAAAGGTCAGCAGCATGGCGACCTCGGTGGTCATGCCATGGTCGCCGCTGCGCCGTGCGTCGATCAGATAGCCGGCAATGACCAGCAACGCGAGCATGGCGAACATCGCCACCCAGGCAAGCCCGCCAAGATGCGTGACGCTAACCGCCGCAAGCCCGCCGAACAGGCCCGACAGGCCGAACGTGCGGACTCCGGCGACCATTTCCTGGCCCGGGCCGTCTCTGCCGCTCCAGCTGCGTTCGGTGCCGATCAGCAGGCCGACGGCAAGCGCCGTGGCGAGGTTGAGAAAAAGCTCGAGCGTCATCGGCCACCTTGCTGCCAAGTGTGCAAATTGCCAGCAGTGTAACCGGCCTCGGCCGCGGTTGTTTCACCCGCAGGCCGAGGTCGCGTGCCTACTGCAACGTCAGGTGCCGGCTCATCAGTGCGCGCAACGCCGCAGGCTTGACCGGCTTGGCGAGGAAATCCAAACCGCTTGCGTGAACTGCCGCCACCAGTTCCGGGCGGCCGTCGGCACTGATCACCACGCCGGGCACCGGCTCGCCCAGGCGGGTGCGCAACCAGGCCATCAGCTCGGTGCCGGTCTGGCCCTCGTCGAGGTGATAGTCGACCAGCACCAGTTGCGGGCGAATGTCCTCGGCCAGCAGCGCTTCGCACTCGGCGCGGTTGCTGGCGGTCCATACCTGGCAACCCCAGCGGGTGAGCAGACTGTTCATGCCGACCAGAATGCTGTCTTCGTTATCGATGCAAAGCACCTGGGTGCCGGTCAGCGCGGTGTGCTGCGGCTCGCCGCGCTTGGCTGCCGGGCGCGGCTGGCTCAACGCGCGAGCGACCGGTACGGTGACGCTGAACACGCTGCCCTTGCCCGGCCAGGAACGCACTTCCAGTGGGTGTTCGAGCACATGACAGAGACCGTCGGCGATGGCCAGGCCCAGGCCCAGACCTTTCTCCGCGCGGGTCTGGTGGCTGTCCAGGCGTTTGAACTCCTCGAAGATCACCTTCAGCTTGTCATGCGCAATGCCCGGGCCGCGGTCCCAGACTTCGAGCCGCAGCGACGCACCTTGCCGGCGCACGCCGAGCACCACGCGGCCCTTGGCATAACGGAAGGCATTGGTGAGGAAATTCTGCAACACGCGGCGGAGCAGTCGGATGTCACTGTCGACGCGCAACTTGCTGCCGTGCACACGGAAGTTGACGCCCTGTTCGCGGGCCAGTGCGGTGAACTCCGTGCCCAGCGTGTCGAACAGCGTGGCCAGCGGGAAAGCGTTGCGATCCGGGGCCACCCGACCGCTTTCCAGGCGTGAAATATCCAACAGGTCGGTGATCAGGTCTTCGGCCGAACGCAGCGAGCTGTCCAGATGCTGCACCAGTTCCTGGGCCTCGCTGGGCAGGGCGCTCTGCTGATGCGACAACGCGGCGGAGAACAGTCGTGCGGCATTCAGCGGCTGCATCAGGTCGTGGCTGACCGCGGCGAGGAAGCGGGTCTTCGACTGGTTGGCGGCTTCCGCCGTGCTCTTGGCTTCGATCAGCGCCTGGTTGAGCTGGGAAAGCTCCTGGGTTCGCTCGCTGACGCGCTGCTCGAGGCCTTCGTTGGCGTCTTTCAATGCGCGTTCGGCTTCGCGGTAGGCGGTGATGTCACTGAAACTCATGACGAAACCGCCGCCCGGCATCGGGTTGCCGATCAGCTCGACGACGCGGCCGTTGGGGAATAGCCGCTCGGACGTATGCGCGCGACCCTGGCGCATCCAGTACAGGCGCTTGGCCACGTGGGTATCGGGATCGCCGGGGCCGCACAGGCCGCGTTCGGCGTTGTAGCGGATGATGTCGGCGATCGGGCGGCCGATGTAGACCAGGCCGTCCGGGTACTCGAACAGCTCGAGATAGCGATGGTTCCAGGCCACCAGACGCAGCGACTGGTCGACCACGCTGATGCCCTGGGTGATGTTCTCGATCGCGCCTTGCAGCAGTGCGCGGTTGAACTGCAGCACTTCCGAGGCTTCGCCGACGATGCGCACCACATCGTCGACCTGCATGTCGCGGCCCTCCAGCGCCGCCTTGACCACCGCGCGGGTGGACGACGCGCCGAGTACACCGGCGAGCAGGCGTTCGGTATGCGCGATCCACTGACCGTCGGCCTGCAGCTTGGGCGAGAAATCCTGGCCGTGGCGACGGGCGAAGCGCTGGAAGCTCTGCTCGGCGCGCTCGGCGCCGACGAAGCGGGATGCCAGGACCAGCAGGTCTTCGACGCGTACGGCGAGCAGGCGGCGGGCACCAGTTGGCGAGGCGATCTCCTGACCGATGAAACGGCTGGCCTGCCAGTGCTCCGCCACATGAGTCTGGGTGAGGATGGATACCCAGAAGAACAGCGTTGCGTTACCGATCAGGGACAGGGTTACGCCCAGGGTCAGTCCGCTAAGGCCGAAACCGAGGCCGCCGTTGTACATCCAGCTCAGGCCCGGGAACATGTCCAGCGGCCAGCCCAGCAGCGGCAGAATCAGGGTGTAGAACCAGATCGCCGCACCGGCGGTCAGGCCGGCGAACACGCCGCGGCGGTTGGCTTGCTTCCAATACAGCGCGCCGACCATCGCCGGGGCCAGCTGGGTGATGGCGGCGAAGGCGATCTGGCCGATGGTGGCCAGCGATGCCGTGGAACCGAGCAGGCGATAGCTGACATAGGCCAGCAGCAGGATCACGACGATGCTGATGCGGCGAACCGAGAGCATCCAGTGACGGAAGGCCTCGAACGGGCGCTCGGCTTCCTGGCGGCGCAGCAGCCAGGGCAGCAGCATGTCATTGGAGACCATGGTCGAAAGCGCGACGCTGGCGACGATCACCATGCCGGTCGCCGCCGAGGCGCCGCCGATGAAGGCAAGCAGGGCGAGCCACGGATGCAGTTCGGCCAGCGGCAGGCTGATGACGAAGGAGTCCGGCGTTACGCCTGGGGGCAGCAGCATCTGTCCGGCCAGCGCGATCGGGATGACGAACACCGCGGCCAGCACCAGATAGAGCGGAAACACCCAGCGCGCCAGGCGGAAGTCGCGCGGTTCGATGTTTTCCACCACCGAAACGTGAAACTGCCGCGGCAGGCAGACGATCGCCATCATCGCGACGGTGGTCTGCACCAGCATGGCTGACCAGTTGACGCCTTCGCTCCAGAATCCGGCGAGGTCCGGCGAGTCATAGGCCTGATTGAACAGATCGCCAAAGCCGTCGAACAGGCCGAAGGTGACGAAGGCGCCCACCGCCAGGAACGCCAGCAGCTTGATCAGCGATTCGAAAGCGATCGCCAGGACCATGCCGCGGTGATGCTCGGTGACATCGAGGTTGCGTGTGCCGAACAGGATGGTGAACAGCGCCAGCACAATCGAGACGATCAGTGCTGTGTCGCGCGTGCCGGTGCCGGCTGTCTCGATGTTGATGCCGCTCAACAGGTTGACGCCGAGCACGATGCCCTTGAGCTGCAGCGCGATGTACGGCAGCACACCGACCAGGCAGATCAGCGTGACGACCACCGCCAGCAGTTGCGACTTGCCATAGCGGGCGGCGATGAAGTCGGCAATGGAGGTGATGTTCTCCTGCTTGCTGATCATGATCATCTTCTGGATCACATGCGGTGCGAACAGCATCAGCAGGATCGGGCCCAGATAGATCGGCAGGAATGCCCAGAGCTGCTCGGCGGATTGGCCGACGGCGCCGAAGAAGGTCCAGCTGGTGCAGTACACCGCCAGCGAAAGGCTGTATACCCAGGGCCGCAGACGCGGCGACATGGAAGCGCTGTTGCGGTCGCCGTAGAAGGCGATGGCGAACAGAATGGCCATATAGACGAGGGCGACCGCAGCGATCAGCCCGCCTGACAGCGTCATGCAAACTCCAGAAAACGAAAGGTAAGTGCCAGGTAGGCTTCGGCAGGCCGGCAACGGTTGCCGAATTCAATCAGCCCTGGTGACTCGTTAATATGCTGAGTTCGCGAAGTTTCGCAGCAATGTTCATCCCCGTGTGCAGGGTTGCGACCAAGGTCGCATGCGTCTAGCGCGGGCCCGTCAGCAGTATTGCCGGTCGTCCGTGAAGTACGGCGTTTCCTGCGTCATGGGTTACTGTCTGGTAAGCGCCGATTCGCCCGAATGCAACAACAGGAGAATGTCATGCTCAGCCCTCATCCGGTAACCCTGCAACGCGGGGCGCTGCGCCTGGAACCGCTGATGGAGGCGGATATCCCGGAGCTGGTTGCCCTGGCAGAGCGGAACCGCGCCGAGCTGACCTATATGAGCGGGCCGCTACGGCCGGACTGGTATCGCCATGCTCTGGCGGAACAGCGCGAGGGACGCGCGGTAGTCTTCAGTGTGCGCATGGCCGAGCAGCTGGTCGGCACCACGCGTTTCGCCGACTTCAACCTGAGCCTGCCGGCAGCCGAACTGGGCTGGACCTGGCTGGATCAGGCGGAGCATGGCACCGGGCTGAATGCCTCGATCAAGTACCTGCTGCTGCGTCACGCGTTCGAAGAGTGGCAGCTGGTACGCCTGCAGCTGAAGACTGCCGCCAGCAACCTGCGCTCGCAGCGGGCCATCGAAAAGCTTGGTGCGCTACGCGAAGGATTGTTGCGTAACCATCGGCGCCTGGCGGACGGCCGTCTGGACGATACCGTGCTCTACAGCATCACTGACCGTGACTGGCCGCAGGTCAAGCAGCGGCTCGCGGCCGACTGACTGCTCTATAACGCATCGCCTGGGCGTCCCAGTTCGGTTATCGTGCGGTGCTTTGCCGCACGTTTCGCATCGCTCCGGCCGCCACCCTACTTTCGTTGCGAGGCCGATCGACGGCGCAAGCTTCGGTGCGAAATTGGTTACAGGAGTTCCAATGTCCCGCTCGCAAGAGTTCGTTCACGGATGCCGTGACATTCTGCCGTTGATCCTCGGTGCGATTCCGTTCGGCGTCATTTTCGGCACGCTGGCGGTCGGCGCCGGATTGACGCCCTGGCAGACCATGGGCATGTCTTCGCTGGTCTTCGCCGGTTCCGCGCAGTTCATCGCGATCACGCTGATAACCGGCGGCGTAGGCGCCGCCGTGGTGCTGCTGACCACCTTCGTGGTCAATCTGCGGCATGCCTTGTACAGCGCTGCGCTGCAGCCATTCGTTCGTCATCTTCCGGGCCGCTGGCGCGCCCCTTTGGCGTTCTGGCTCACGGACGAGGCCTTCGCCGTGGTGCAGAACCGCTATGCCCACGGCGATGAGTCGCCGTACAAGCATTGGTTCTTTCTCGGTGCCGCACTGACCATGTACATCAACTGGCAGCTGTCGACACTGGTGGGCGTCGCCTTCGGTCAGGCGGTTCCGGATATCGCCAGCTGGGGACTGGACTTCGCCATGATTGCCACGTTCATCGGCATCGCTGTACCGATGATGCGCACGCGTCCGCAGGTGGCCTCGGCGCTGGTGGCGGGCGCGGTGGCCTTGCTGACCTGGGAGCTGCCTTACAAACTTGGGCTGATCGCCGCTGCCATGGCCGGTATCGTCGTTGGCGTCTGGCTGGAACGTCGTGCCGAAGCGGTCGCGCGCATGCAGGGGGCGCTATGACGACCTGGTTGCTGATCTTCGGCATGCTGGCGATCACCTTCGTGATCCGCTACAGCTTTTTCGCCTGGCCCAACCTGCGCTTTCCCCGCGCTATCGAGCAGGGGCTGCATTACGTGCCGGTGGCGGTACTGACTGCCATCGTGGTGCCGGGAATGCTGATGCCTGAAGGGCAGTGGGCGTTGCGCCCGGACAATGCCTATCTGCTCGCGGGGCTGTTGGCGATCCTCATAGCTGCATTTACCCGCAACCTGCTGGCCACTATCGCTGGCGGCCTGCTGAGCTTCTTTCTGCTGCGCTGGGCGCTTGGGCAGTTGCCGATATGAAGCGGGAATCAACCAGGGCCAGCTCGACAAGGCCTGTACCAGCTGGCGGGCCGGCGACCTCGCATTCGCAGTTTCGCCTGCTCGGCAAGCGTCGCTTCCTGCCTTTCTTCTGCACGCAACTGCTCGGTGCATTCAACGACAACGTGTTCAAGCAGGCGCTGATCCTGGCGATTCTGTTCAAGATCGGCACGGCCGCCGACAAGAGTCTATTGATCAATCTTTGCGCGTTGCTGTTCATCCTGCCGTTCTTTCTGTTCTCCGCGCTGGGTGGCCAGTTCGGCGAGCGCTTCGAGAAAGCCTGGTTGATTCGTCGGATCAAGTTCGCCGAGATCCTGATCATGCTTGTCGGTGCGTTCGGCATGCTGCTCGGCAACCTGCCGGTATTGCTTGCGGTGCTTTTCTGTATGGGCACCCAGTCGGCGCTGTTCGGTCCGGTCAAGTACTCGATCCTGCCGCAGCAGCTCGCCGAGGATGAGCTGGTAGGGGGCAATGCACTGGTGGAGATGGGAACGTTCCTGGCGATTCTCGGCGGCACCATCGGTGCGGGTGTGTTGATGGCGAGCGAGGGCTACGCCGAGTTGGTGGCGATCGGCGTGGTGTTGATCGCGCTGGTCGGTTATCTCGCCAGTCTGGCCATTCCAGTCGGCACGGCAGCGCTGCCGACCCTGCACATGGACTGGCATGTGCTGCGTCAGTCATGGCGCATTCTGCGGCTGGGGTTCGGTCAGCAGCGGGCCGTTTCCCGGGCCATGCTGGGCAATTCCTGGTTCTGGTTTCTCGGTGCGACCTACCTGACGCAGATCCCGGCGTTCGCCAAGGACTATCTCGGCGGCGATGAAAGCGTGGTGACGTTGATCCTGACGCTGTTCTCGGTCGGCATCGCCCTGGGTTCGCTGCTTTGCGAGCGCCTGTCGCGGCACCATGTGGAGATCGGCCTGGTCCCGTTCGGAGCCATTGGTCTGAGCCTCTGCGGAGTGCTGTTGTGGTGGCATGCGAGCGGGCATGTGGCGCCTGTGGGTACGGTCGGCTGGCTTGCGCTGCTCGGCGAGCCTGCTGCCTGGTGGGTGCTGATGGATATCCTTGGGCTGGGGATTTTCGGCGGGTTGTACATCGTCCCGCTGTATGCGCTGATCCAGTCACGCAGTGTGGTTCACGAGCGCTCGCGAGTGGTGGCAGCGAACAACATTCTCAATGCGCTGTTCATGGTCGCATCGGCGATTATCGCAATTGTCCTGCTGGTGCTGCTGAAGCTCTCGATACCGCAGCTTTTCCTGACGGTTTCGTTGCTCAGCGTGCTGGTCTGCGGCGCGCTTTTCATCGATGCGCCGGAGTTCATCGAGCGTTTTCTGATCTGGTCGCTGGGGGAGCGATTAGGCGGGTCGCTGGCGTTGCAGCTGAAGGTGCGTTGAGGGGAGCGGGGCGCCGATCGGCGCCCCGAGCGGGTGTCAGAGGCCCTGGGGGACTTCTTCGCCACCGAACGCCTCGAACAGCGCAGGCAGGAACTCGCGGAAGGTCATCATCATCAGCAGGAAACTGGCGTCTTGCTGGGCAAGGGCGTCTTCACCACCGTCCTGCTCGGCCTGGTCCTGTAGCAACTCCTCGAAGCGCAGGCGCTTGATGATCAACTTGTCGTCCAGCACGAAGGACAGCTTGTCCTGCCAGGCCAGCGACAGCTGGGTGACCTGCTTGCCGGCTTCCATGTGCTGCTGGATCTCGTCGCTGGTCAGGTCCTGGCGTTTGCAGCGCACCACGCCGCCGTCCTCGTGGGTATCGCGCAGCTCGCATTCGTCGAGCACGAAGAAATCGTCTGCGGACTTTTGCGTCTTGACCCAATCGGTCAGGGTGGCGCTTGGCGCGATCTTCACCGTCAGCGGGCGCACCGGCAGCGAGCCGATCGCTTCACGCAGGGTGGACAGCAGGTCCTCGGCCTTCTTGGGACTGGCCGAGTTCACCAGAATCAGCCCGCGCTCGGCGTCGATCGCGGCGAAGGTGCCGGATTTGCGGATGAAGGCGCGCGGCAGAAAGGCCTGGATGATCTCGTCCTTTATCTGGTCGCGCTCCTTCTTGTAGACCTTGCGCATCTGTTCGGCTTCGATCTCGTCGACCTTTTCCTTCAGCGCGTCCTTGACCACGCTGCCCGGAAGAATGCGTTCTTCCTTGCGCGTGGCGATCAGCAGGAAGCCTTGGCTGACGTGTACCAGCGGGGCGTCTTCGCCTTTGCCGAAGGGCGCGACAAAACCGTAGGTGCTCAGCTCCTGGCTGGCGCAGGGGCGGGCAGGTTTGGCGGCCAGTGCAGCTTCGAGTGTCTCGGCATCTAGAGCGACGTTCTGGGTGAGACGGTAAACGAGCAGGTTACGAAACCACATGGCGAGGTAGATCTCCGGAAAGCAAAGGGGAGCATTATTCCTGCCTGGCCAGTTCAGGCCAACCCTGCGGGAGGTTAATGCGCGGCGGACGGGAAAAATTGGCTGGTAAATCGAGGGTTTTCCTAAGTCTTTGGAACTTCTGCAATTTTTTTTTCAAAAGGGGGTTGCCAAGGTGCGGAACCCTCTCTAGAATGCGCCCCACTTCGAGAGCAAACGGGTGATTAGCTCAGCTGGGAGAGCATCTGCCTTACAAGCAGAGGGTCGGCGGTTCGATCCCGTCATCACCCACCACTCGAGGTTTAGCGCAGCGGTAGTTCAGTCGGTTAGAATACCGGCCTGTCACGCCGGGGGTCGCGGGTTCGAGTCCCGTCCGCTGCGCCATATTCGCTTCACGGGTCCACTGAACGCCCTGAAGCAACGAGAAAGCGGCCTATGGCCGCTTTTTTCGTTTTCGGCATTTCTCTTCTTCACTTTCATGGTCCTAGCGCTCGAGCCAGTCTCTTTGCGCCCGCGTTGCTGCGCCGCTGGCTGGCTGCCGTTGCGTAGGTGCGCTCCGCGCGCCAATGGGGTTGTACGGGCTCGCGGTGCGCGGAGCGCACCCTGCGGCTGGCTGTCAGGCTGTATCGTGACGTCCGTGCTCGGTCAGGCTTCGCTGCAGCAGATGGGCGAGCAATTGCTGCCAATCCTCGAATGCGTGGCTGGCCGGTGTGGGCAGGCGAGGGAAATAGTGGGCCATGAGCAGGTCCACCTGCTGCGGCTCGTCCATCCCGAGGGTTTGCCAGAGGGGGCTTTCGTCGCAGCAGGCAATCGCCAGGCAGCGCGCCAGCCAGTCGGATCGGGCGTCGGGGTTCGCTGGGCGGGCGTCCTGCAACAGATGCAGCATGGGGGCGAAGCCCGGCGGCGGGTCGTTCGCCAGGTGCGGGTAATGCCGCTCGATGCTGTCCGGCAGCGGCTGCGAAGGCAGGCAATGCAGGTGCATGCGGCGATGTTCCTCGCGGGGCAGTCCGAGCGTCCAGGCGAACAACGGCAGTTCGCCCTGCTCGGCCTTGAGGCAGGTGGCCGTTATCGCGGTGTGCAGCAATCGCGGCAGTTGCTCGTTCGGTTCGTCGCGCCGGCAGGGTTCGGGGTTTTCGCTGTTCATCTCGGTATCTCCCAGGCGAGGAAGGCCCAGCGCATCGGCGCGCCGCCGCGCCGCGCATGTTCCGGATCGGCCTCGAACCAGTCGCGCAGCGCTGCCCGCTCTTCGCCAGCCAGTTCGCCGAACGACCAGGCGACCTTGTCGGCGAAGTCCTCGAAGCGGCTGCAGCCGGCCAGCCGGCTGGGCGTCTCGATATAGTCCAGGCGCGGGTGGATGCCGCGCCTGTGCAGCAGGTTGAGGGTGTAGATGTAGTCCGGCAGGGCCGGTCGCTCGCGTCCCAACAGCGTGGCGATTTCGCCGTCGACGAAACGGCCGCCGACCAGTTGGGTCAGGTAGGCGCGCAGGCGGGCATGGTGGTTGATCTTCTCCAGCGCCGCGTCCAGATCGGCGACGATGCCCGAGCGCGAGGCCACCAGGATGTCGCACACCGGCACGTCGCTCCAGTCGTCTTCCCAGGCGCGCTGGATGGGTTGCACGTTGTCCAGCCCGAGTCGGTGGGCGTTGTCCCGCAGGCAGGCGAGCATGGCCGGGCTGTAGTCGAGGCCGTAGACCCGCTCCAGGCGCGGGGCCAGGGGCAGGCAGATGGTGCCGGGACCGCAGCCGACGTCCAGCAGGCTGCGGGCACCGTCGAGATTCATGCGGTGGACGAAGGCCTCGGCATAGGCCCCGCCGAGGGCGCTGTGGCTTATGGCGGCGGCGCGCTTGTCCCAGTCGCTGGCCGGCTTCGGCGGGCGCTCGCTGCGTCGCAGGTGCTGGCGGTAGCGTTCGGCGAAATCGATATCATCGAGGCTCATGGTCATCCTTCTCGGATTCGGTCGTCAGCTTCTGTCGGGACGAGAGCGGGCATCCGCGCGGGCAGGCTGTGGGCCCAGGCGAGCAGGGCGCTTTTCCGCTGCGGCAGGAGGCAGTCCGGGTGGCCAGTAAAACGCTGCCAGTCGGCCTGGTATTGCGGGCTGACCAGGGTCAGGAGCGGGATGGCTTCGCTCATCAGTGCGAGCATTTCCTGGGCGAAGCCCCGGCCACTGGCTTCCTGCATGCCGAAGCGGTTGACCAGCACCAGGTTGGGTCGTTCGGTCAGGGCTTCGCGCAACACCGTGCTGGCCTGGGCCAGGCCGCCGGGATCGAGGCTGCAAGCATGCGAGCCCGGGCCGAGAGCCTGGGAGATATCGAAGATGCGTCCGTCGCGCAGATCGGCGATCTGCATCGGCAGTCGGCCGCTGGGGTCCTTGCCGCGTACGCTGATCAGTCCGCGTACCCGCCAGCCCTGCCGTTTCAGCGTTCTGGCGAGCCCCAGCAACAGGGCGTCGCCTTCGCCCCCACCGGCATGCAATACGGCTGCAAAGGGCATGTCGTTCATGTCGAGTCCTCCGTGCGGACGCCGAAGTCGATCCTGGCGGGCCGAAGCCGGAAGGGCGGTGGAATGACCGATATCCGCTTCATGCCTTCGGCCCGCTCGGCCTGGGCCGGGTGTCATTCGCTGCGCTTCGACAGGATGCCGGCAAGTGGAGAACAGGATCATTCACCACCGCTATATTCATTTCTATATAGCGCTTGCGCCTTGACCTCGGTCAATCGCCAGCATCTACATGATGCACTTCTTGTTGTAACGGCTGTCTTCCTGTGCATGATGCGGGGTCGTAGCCAGCGGTCATGCGCGCCTGTTAAGCTCCGGCACCGATTTGGATGCGTCCTACGACCTATATAAGGGAAACAGCATGAGACTGAGACATCATCGCTTGGCATCGGCAGTCGCTCTGGTTGGCCTGGTACTGGCCGGCTGCGACTCGCAGACGAGCGTCAAGCTGGAAACTCCGGCGCAGAAGGCGTCCTACGGCATCGGCCTGAACATGGGCAAGAGCCTTGCGCAGGAGGGTATGGATGATCTCGACTCCCAGGCTGTTGCGCAGGGTATCGAAGATGCCATCGGCAAGAAGGAGCAGAAGCTCACCGATGAGCAACTGATGGAAGCCTTCACCTTCCTGCAGACCCGTGCCGAAGAGCGCATGGCCGAGATGAACGCCAAAGCGGTCGAGGCCGGCAAGAAGTTTCTCGAAGACAACGCCAAGCGCGAAGGTGTGAAGACCACCGAATCCGGTCTGCAGTACGAAGTCATCAAGTCCGCCGAAGGCCGTCAGCCGACCGAGAGCGATGTGGTGACCGTGCACTACGAGGGCAGCCTGACCGACGGCACCGTCTTCGACAGCTCGATCAAGCGCGGCAGCCCGATCGATCTGCCGGTCGGTGGCGTGATTCCAGGTTGGGTCGAAGGTCTGCAGCTGATGCATGTGGGCGAGAAGTACAAGCTCTACATCCCGAGCGAGCTGGCCTATGGCGAGCAGAGTCCGAGCCCGCTGATCCCGGCCAATTCGGTGCTGGTTTTCGATCTCGAGCTGCTGGATATCAAGGGTGACGAGGCCGAGCAGCCCGCAGCCGAGCAGCCTGCTGAAGCAGTCGAGCAGGAATAAGCGGTTCTCTTCGCTGCAAACGAAAACGCCCCGATCTTGTCGGGGCGTTTTTATATGGGCGTGATACCCAATCAGTCGTCCATCTGCGACTGCAGATAGTTTTCCATGCCCACCTTGTCGATCAGGCTCAGTTGCGTCTCCAGCCAGTCGATGTGCTCCTCCTCGGATTCGAGGATATCTTCCAGCAGCTCGCGACTGCCGTAGTCGCCGACACTTTCGCAGTAGGCGATGGCGACCTTCAGGTCCTGCACGCCACCTTGCTCCAGCCTGAGGTCGCACTCGAGCATCTCGCGAGTGTTCTCACCGATCAGCAATTTGCCCAGGTCCTGCAGATTCGGCAGGCCTTCCAGGAACAGGATGCGCTTGATCAGCTTGTCCGCATGCTTCATCTCGTCGATGGATTCTTCGTACTCATGCTTGCCGAGCTTGCCGAGACCCCAGTCCTCATACATGCGCGCGTGCAGGAAATACTGGTTGATGGCTACCAGCTCATTGCCGAGGATTTTGTTGAGGTGCTGGATGACCAGCTTGTCGCCTTTCATGTAGTTAGCCTGCCTGACGCGGTGGGAATGCAAGCAGTCTGGCCACGGTCGGGCGACCTGTCAAACCTAAGTCATTGAATGCAAAAGCTAAACCCTAGCGAGAATAGTTGCGTTCCGCATTCGGCTGAGCAACTTGCTGATTTGCAGGCAAAAAAAAGCCGGGCATAGCCCGGCTTTATGGCTTCAGTCTGTCACGCCTGAACAAAACTGGCAGGGTAGGCGAGGGAGGCCTGGGCGTTTTGCACGTTGCTGAGCGTCTCGCGAACGACCTGCTTGGCGACGCAGGCGCACTTGCCGCACTGGGTGGCGACGCCGGTCGTTTCACGTACTTCACGGTAACTGCAGCAGCCTTCGTAGATGGCATCGCGAATCTGGCCGTCGGTGACACCTTGGCAAAGACAGACGTACATAAAGCACTACCCGTTGAATTCGTTGACGGTTGGGATGCTAATCAGAATGAGAATAATTGTCAAAGTGCGTTCGTCGGGGTTCTCCCGATGAGCGTATCTTTCGTTCGTACCGATGGCGCCGAAGTATGCAGCCAAGATCGGTTTTGACCGCTTTGCGGTAGACTGCGCGCCTTTTCGCCACGGAGGCCGTTCATGGCCCTGCAAGCCACACCCTATAAAGTCGAGCTGAATCTCACGGATCTGGACCGTGGGGTTTACGAGAATTTGCGCTTTACCGTCGCCAAACACCCGTCGGAAACCGAAGAGCGCCTCGGCGTGCGATTGATCGCCTATGCGCTCTGGTATAGCGAGCAGCTGGCCTTTGGCCGGGGCCTGTCCGATGTGGATGAGCCCGCGCTCTGGGAAAAGAGTCTGGATGGCCGCGTTCTTCATTGGATCGAAGTGGGGCAGCCGGACGCGGAGCGCTTGACCTGGTGTTCGCGACGGGCAGAGCGCGTCAGCCTGGTGGCCTATGGCAATCTGCGCGTCTGGCAGGGCAAGGTGATCGATGCGGTGAAAGGATTGAAGAATCTGTCCATTGCCACCATCGACTCCGAGTCACTCGCCGCGTTGGTCAAGGATCTGCCGCGTAGTCTGCAGTGGGGCGTGATGATCAGTGACGGTACGTTGTTCATCACCGACGAACGAGGCCAGTTCGAAGTGAAGCTGGGCTGGTTGCTCGGCGAGCGCTGAGCGCGCCCGCCGCATCGTTCACGAACGCCAGAACTCCAGCAGTGCATTGAACGACATCACCACCCCAACCGCCGTAGCCAGCATCGCCAGCAGTCCGAACAACAGCATCCAGGTTGGGTGACGGTAGGCGTCGCCGACGATGTTCGTTTTGCGCGATGCGAGCAGTATGCAGCCGAGTGCCAGCGGCAGCACCAGGGCATTCAGCGTGCCCGCTACCACCAGAACCTTCACGGGCTGGCCGACCAGGCTGTAGATGAGCGTCGAGCAGGCAATAAAGGCGATCACGACTCGCTGGTTATGCCGGCGGATGCTGTCATGCAGCGAGTACATGAAGGTCACACTGGTATAAGCGGCGCCGATCACCGATGAAACCGAAGCGGCCAGCAGCACTACGCCAAAAATCTTGTAGCCGATGGTGCCCATCGAATGGGAGAACACCGACGCAGCGGGGTTGCTCGGATCGAGACTCAACCCCTGGCTGACGACACCGAGCGCGGCGAGGAACAGACAGATGCGCACGACGCCGGTGGTGGCGATGCCGATCACGGCCGCGCGGGTTACCAGCCTGACATTCTCGACGCCGGTGATGCCGGCTTCCACCAGGCGATGGCCACCGGAAAACGAAATGTAACCGCCGACCGTGCCGCCCACCAAGGTCACGATCGGCAGCAGCAGGATCAATGGGTCGTCCGGATTGAAGCTGCGACTCATCGCCTCGAGCAGCGGTGGATTCGACTGCAGCATGGCGTAGCCGATCATGCACAGCATCACCAGGCCGAGCACCTGCATCACCGAATCCATCACGCCCTTGGCGTTGCGTAGCAGGAAGATGCCAATGATCAGCACGGCAGCGATCAGCGAGCCGATTAACGGCGGGACGCCGAAGATCACGTTCATCGCCAATCCGGCGCCACCGATATTGCCGATGTTGAAGGCGATGCCGCCAAGGACGATGAATGCGGATATCAGATGGCCGACGCCGGGTATCACGCGGTTGGCGACGTCCTGCCCACGCAGGTTGGCGACGGTGATCACCCTCCAGATGTTGAGCTGTGCACCGATGTCGATGAGCAACGAGATAAGGATCGCGAAGGCGAAGCTCGCCAGATATTTTTCGGTGAACAGCGACGTCTGGGTCAGGAACGCGGGCCCGATGGAGGAGGTCGCCATGATGAAAATAGCGCCGCGCAGGACGTTGCGCTGAGCAGGGGTGCCGCGTTCGGCTTGTGTGGTTTGCATTGGATACCTTCTTTTTTCTTGGCGTTGGGGCAGGTAGGAATGCGCCCGGGTCATACCCGGCATGTTGTTCTTGTAGGAGTAACGAGCTGCTGGTCAGCGGTTTCTATGAGCGACTACCGCCACTGTGCGAGCAGTTCGCGATGCGCCCGTTGCGCGGCCTCCAGTGCAATCGGTTTGAGTCTTAGCGAGGTGCCGGGCAGGCACTGCGCCAGCTGGGCCACCGCCGCGGGTGTCAGCGCGCCGAGGCGCGGATAGCCGCCGATGGTCTGGCGGTCGTTGAGCAGGATGATCGGCTGTCCATCGGCTGGAACCTGGATCGCACCGAGCGGGACGCCCTCGGAAATCATCGATGAACGTGCGCTGTGCAGTACGGGGCCACGCAAGCGGACGCCCATGCGGTCAGCCCGTTGATCGACGGTCCAGTCGCTGTTGAAGGTGTCGAACAGGCTCTGGCCGCTGAAATCACCAATCTGCGCACCGAGCACGACCGCCAAGGTCGGGCTCGAGAGCGAGGTGGCGGTTTGCGCGGGCAGCTCCCGGGGAGCGGCAGAAACACCGTCGAGCCAGTGCAAGCGGTCGCCCTCGAACAGCGCTTGGCCGCTACCGTCCAGGCCGCCGAGCTGCTCGCGTCGGACCGTGGCGCAGCTCCCCAACACCGGTGTCGCCTGGAAGCCGCCAGGCGCCGCGAGATAGGCACGAGCGCCTCGCTTTGGGTGCGCGAAGGTAAGCAGCTGACCCTTGCGGACCTCGAAGCTGTGCCCCGGCGCGATGGCCTCGTCATCGAGCGTGGCGCCAAGATCGGCGCCGCAGATCGCCAGGCAGGCGTCGGTTTCCGCGCGCAGGCTGAAATTGCCCAACGTGATTTCCACCGTTGCGGCCTGCACAGGGTTTCCAAGCAGCCAGTTGGCCCAGCCGTGAGACACCCAGTCCACAGGGCCGCCCTGGGTAACGCCGAGGTGGCGGACGCCCATGCGGCCGCCGTCCTGCAAGCTGGCCAGTGCGCCGGCTCGTTCGACAAGCAGGCTCATGCGGTTGTCTCCTGAAAAGGGCTGTCGTCGCCGCCCAGACGGATGAATTCGGCGCGCTCGATGGGTACGAAGCGCACCCGGTCGCCTGGTTGCCAGAGGCTGTAGCCGTCGAGTTCTCGATCGAACAGACGAACCGGGCTGCGTCCGATCAGATTCCAGCCGCCCGGCGAAACCAGCGGGTAGACCGCTGTCTGCCGATCGGCGATGCCCAGGCTGCCGGCCGGCACCTGCTTGCGCGGTGTGGCCAGGCGCGGGCTGGCCAGACGCTCGTCCACCAGTCCGAGAAAGGCGAAGCCCGGTGCAAAACCCAGGGCGAATACCTGATAGATATGCGCGCTGTGTTGCTCGATCACGCCGGCGACACCGAGCCCGCTGTGCTTGCCCAGCGCTTGCAGCTCGGGACCGACGCTGGCGTCGTACCACACCGGTATTTCGTGCTGGCGCGCAGTTTCGGCGGCGACCGGCTGCAGACCTTCGAGCGCTTGGTGAAGGAGTTGACGTGCCTGCAGATCGTCCAGTCGGTTCAGGTCGTAATGCACCAGCAGGGTGGTGTAGGAGGGCACCAGATCGATCAGCGCTGCACCGAAGGTTTCGCGCACACGCTGACTGGCGGCGAGCATCCAGGGCATGTTGTCTTCGTCGATCTGATCGAACAGGCGCAGCAACAGACTGTCGACGCCGACCACTTCGATCCGCGGCTTCATGCGGGAAGCGCCTGCAGCGTCTGGCGGATGCGCTGGACGGCGGCGATGGAACCGGCGTTGTCGCCGTGCACGCAAAGGGTGTCGGCCTGCAGACTCAACGCACTGCCATCGCTCGCGGTCAGCGCCTCGCCCTTGGCCAGGCGCAGGGCCTGGTCGGCGACGATGTCTGCATCGTGGTGGACGGCGCCCGGCTGGCTGCGCGACACCAGCATGCCGGCGGCGTCATAGGCGCGGTCGGCGAACACCTCGAACCACAGGGTGATGCCCATTTCCGTCGCCAGCGCCTGGCTCGCGCTGTTGTCGCGGATGGACATCAGCATCAGCGGCAGGTTGGCACCGTAGGCCTTGATGGCACGCATCACCGCGCGCAGTAGGTCGGGCTGGCGCATCATGTCGTTGTATAGCGCACCGTGTGGTTTGACGTAGCGAACCTGAGTGCCTTCGGCGCGGCAGATGCCGTCGAGCGCGCCGATCTGGTAGAGGAACATGTTCTCCACTTCGGCCGGGCTGCAGGCCATGGAGCGCCGGCCGAAGCCGACCAGATCCGGATAGGCCGGATGAGCGCCGATGCGCACATCATGCTCGCGTGCCAACGCGACCGTGCGGCGCATGATCTGCGGATCGGATGCATGGAAGCCGCAGGCGACATTGGCACAGTCGATGAACGGCATCACCTCGGCATCCAGGCCCATGGTCCAGGCGCCGAAGCTTTCCCCTATGTCGCAATTGAGTAAGAGACGACTCACGTTGGCTGCTCCTTTCGAGTGGGCTGGTCATCTGCGGCGGTGTCGAAGAACGATACACTGATAAAGTATCGATAAATTATCAACGTATTTTTTCCGTAGGCCGCCTGAAGTACCTGAACGGACATTGCTGTATCCTTGCCCGCCACATCGATACGAACGGCGCTGCCGCTTCATCAATCAGGAACTCAAGATGGTTGACGCCAAAAGCCCTCGCCCGTTGCGATCTTCGATCGTCGCTTCGGCGCACCTCGCCGAGCAGTCCCAGGAACTGTCCGAACTGGAGTACGGCATCATCGTCGCCAGCGCCGCGCTGATGCGCTGGATGGAGCGTTGCATGCAGGCTTGCGGCACGGTGGAGATGAACGCGCTGGACGTCATGGTGCTGCACAACCTCACCAGTCGCGGCCGCGCCAAGCGACAGGCGGACATCTGTCTGCTGCTCAACGTGGAAGACACGCACACCGTGACCTACGCGCTGAAGAAGCTCGGCAAACTCGGCCTGGTGGAAGGTGCGAAGCAGGGCAAGGAAATGTTTTATCGCACCACCGACAAGGGTCGTGCCCTCTGCCAGGAATACGCCGACATCCGCCGCGAATGCCTGATTGCCTCGTTCGAGAACCTCAATATCGATCCCGAGGATATTCATCGCCTGGCTGGCATGCTGCGTGCCATGTCGGGGCTGTACGACCAGGCCGCCCGCGCCGCCACTTCCCTGTAAACGACCTTTACCGAGCCCGGAATCCATGCGTATCGAACCCCGCCCCTTGCCCGAGCAGCTGCCTGATCTTGGCGAGCTACCGCTGCTGCTGCAGCGCCTCTACGCGGCGCGTGGTGTGACCTGCGCAGCGGAGCTGGATAAGGGGCTGGCACGGCTGATTCCTTATAAACAGCTCAAGGGCATCGATGCGGCAGTCGAGCTGCTGGTCGAGGCACTGGAAAAGCGTCAACGCATCCTCTTCGTCGGCGATTTCGATGCCGATGGCGCCACGGCCAGCACGGTCGGCGTGCTCGGTTTGCGCCAGTTGGGGGCTGCCCATGTCGATTACCTGGTGCCCAATCGTTTCGAATATGGCTACGGTCTGACCCCGGAAATCGTCGCCGTCGCCTTGCAGCGCGAACCCGACCTGCTGGTGACCGTGGACAACGGCATCTCCAGCGTCGACGGTGTGGCGGCGGCCAAGGCGGCAGGGCTCAAGGTGCTGGTTACCGATCATCACCTGCCGGGCCACGAACTGCCGGCGGCCGATGCCATCGTCAATCCCAACCAGCCGGAATGTACTTTCCCTAGCAAGTGCATCGCCGGGGTCGGCGTCATCTTCTATGTGCTGCTGGCCCTGCGCGCGCGCCTGCGTGAGCTGGACTGGTTCGTCCGTCAGGGCAGGGCGGAGCCGAACCTGGCCGAGCTGCTCGATCTGGTGGCGCTGGGCAGTGTCGCCGACGTGGTGCCGCTGGACGCCAACAACCGCATTCTGGTTCATCAGGGCCTGGCGCGAATTCGCGCGGGGCGGGCTCGGCCGGGCTTGCGGGCGATTCTCGAGGTGGCGGGACGCGATCATCGGCGTATCACTTCTACCGACCTGGGCTTCATCCTCGGCCCGCGATTGAACGCGGCCGGTCGGCTGGATGACATGTCGCTGGGCATCGAATGCCTGCTCTGCGAGGACGAGGCGCTGGCGCGCGACATGGCGGCTCAACTCGACGAGTTGAACAAGGATCGCAAGGCCATCGAGCAGGGCATGCAGCGCGAGGCGCTGGCGCAGCTCAAGGACCTGCCGCTGGAGGATCTGCCGTTCGGCCTGTGCCTGTTCGAGATGGACTGGCACCAGGGCGTGATCGGCATCCTCGCCTCGCGCCTCAAGGAGCGCTATCACCGCCCGACCATCGCTTTCGCCGATGCTGGCGACGGGCTGCTCAAGGGCTCGGCGCGCTCGGTGCCGGGCTTTCATATCCGCGATGCGCTGGATGCGGTCGCCGCCAAGCATCCCGGCTTGATCAGCAAGTTCGGCGGGCACGCCATGGCGGCCGGGCTGTCGTTGCCGCAAGCCAACTTCGGCGCTTTCGCCGCCGCCTTCGACGCCGAGGTGCGCCGCCAGTTGTGCGAGGACGATCTCACCGGCCGGCTGCTCACCGACGGCCAGCTCAGCGTCGAGGAGTTCCACCTGGAACTGGCGCGTGCGTTGCGCAACGCCGGGCCCTGGGGTCAGCATTTCCCTGAACCGATGTTCCATGGCGTGTTCCAGCTGGTACAGCAGCGCATCGTCGGCGAGCGCCATCTGAAACTCGTGCTGAAGAGCGAATGCGGCTCGCTGACGCTGGACGGTATCGCCTTCAACGTCGACCGCGAAACCTGGCCGAACCCGACGGTGCGCTGGGCGGAGCTGGCCTACAAGCTCGACGTCAACGAGTATCGCGGCCAGGAAAGCGTGCAGCTGATGGTGGCGCATATCGCCCCGCGCTGACCGATGCATGCCAGCCGACGATAGGCTGGCTGAATCGGCTGGCATTCCCCGCCGGAACGTTCGATTGTTGCCTGCCGCCGCCGCGCCTAGAGTGGCGAGACAACAACAGCGCCATGCGGGAACCCGAAATGAGCGACATCAGCGTCCATCACCGTGCCTGTCATCTGTGCGAAGCCATCTGCGGTCTGACCATCCAGACCGAAGGCGAGCGCATCCTTTCGATCAAGGGCGACCCCCTCGACAGCTTCAGCCGCGGCCATATCTGTCCGAAGGCGGTGGCGCTGCAGGACATTCAGAACGACCCCGACCGCCTGCGCCACCCGATGCGCCGCTGCGGCGACGAGTGGCAGGCCATCGGCTGGGACGAGGCCTACGAACTGGTTGCCGAGCGCCTGGCTGAGATCCGTGAACACCACGGTAGCAATGCCGTAGCCATCTACCAAGGCAACCCGAGCGTGCATAACTACGGGTTGACGACCCACAGTAACTATTTCCTCGGCCTGCTGAAAACGCGCAATCGTTTCTCGGCGACCTCGGTCGACCAGCTGCCGCACCACCTGTCCAGCCACCTGATGTACGGCCACGGCCTGTTGCTGCCGGTGCCGGATATCGATCACACCGATTTCATGCTGATCCTCGGCGGCAACCCGCTGGCCTCCAACGGCAGCATCATGACCGTGCCCGACGTGGAGAAGCGGCTGAAGGCGATCCGCGCCCGCGGTGGCAAGCTGGTGGTGGTCGACCCGCGGCGCAGCGAGACCGCGGCCATCGCCGATCAACACCTGTTCGTGCGCCCCGGACAGGACGCCGCGCTGCTGTTCGGCCTGCTCAACACCCTTTTTGAAGAGGGCCTGACGCGTACCAGCGAGCTTCCGCTGGACGGCATCGAGGAGGTGCGCACGGCGATCGCCGCCTTCAGCGCTGAAGCGATGAGCGCCCGTTGCGGGGTTCCGGCCGAGCAGATCCGCCAGCTGGCGCGGGACTTCGCGGCGGCGGACAAGGCGGTTTGCTACGGACGCATGGGCGTTTCGACCCAGGCCTTCGGCACGCTCTGCCAGTGGCTGGTGCAGCTGATCAACCTGGTCACCGGTAATCTCGACCGGGTCGGCGGCGCGCTGTGCACCGAGCCTGCGGTGGATCTGGTGGAAACCACCAAGGGCGGCCATTTTGCCGCCTGGCGTAGTCGGGTTTCGCAACTGCCCGAGTACGGCGGTGAACTACCGGTAGCGGCATTGGCCGAGGAGATGCTCGAGCCTGGGGAAGGGCAGGTACGTGCGCTGATCACCGTGGCCGGCAACCCGGTGCTCTCCACGCCCAACGGCCGCAAGCTGGAGCAGGCGCTGGATGGCCTGGAGTTCATGCTTAGCGTGGACTTCTACATCAACGAAACCACCCGCTATGCCGACGTGATCCTGCCGCCGACCGCACCGCTGGAGCACGACCATTACGACGCGACATTCAATCTGCTCGCGGTGCGCAACGTCACCCGCTTCAACCAGCCGGTACTGCCCAAGCCCGAGGGTGCACTGCACGACTGGGAAATCTTCATCGGGCTGGCCAGGGCCTACGCGGCGCGGGTGGGTGCCGAGCTCAAGCCCACCATGCCGCCGCAGCAGATGATGGACCTGGCGCTGCGTCACGGGCCTTATGGCGACAAGTCCGAGCACAAGTTGAGCCTGGCAGCACTGGAGGATTACCCCCACGGGCTGGATCTCGGGCCGCTCAAACCGAATCTGGCGCGGCGCCTGAAAACGCCGAACCAACGCATCCAGGCCGCGCCGGCGCTCATGCTGGACGACCTGCAGCGCTTCGCCGCGCAGCCGCAGGCCGGCGCCGACGAGCTGTTGCTGATCGGCCGCCGTCACGTGCGCAGCAACAATTCCTGGATGCACAACTACCAGAGGCTGGTGAAGGGCAAACCGCGTCATCAGCTGCTGATGAATCCTGCGGACATGGCTGCTCGGACTTTGCAGGATGGTCAGCGGGTGCGCGTGCATTCGCGGGTCGGCGTGGTCGAGGTGGAGGCGCTGGCCAGCGAGGAAATGATGCCCGGCGTGGTCAGCCTGCCCCATGGCTGGGGGCACGCCCGTCCTGGCGTGCAACTGGATATCGCGCGGCAGCAGCCGGGCGTCAGCAGCAATGACCTGACCGATGAGCGTGAGCTGGACGTCTCCGGCAACGCGGCGCTCAACGGTGTGTCGGTGCAGGTCAGCGCCGCCTGAACGCCGCTTCGCCAGTTCCGAACTGGGCATGACCCTGGAAACGGTCTCTACTGATGGATGTCCAATTTGCATCCACGACAGTAGAGGCCGTCATGTCCCAGCTTTTCCAGCCGCTTACCCTTCGCCAGCTCAAACTGCCCAACCGGATTGCCGTATCGCCCATGTGCCAGTATTCGGCGAAGGCCGGGATGGCCAACGACTGGCACCTGGTGCATCTGGGCAGTCGAGCCGTCGGTGGCGCCGGGCTGGTGATCATCGAAGCGACGGCGGTCAGCCCTGAGGGACGTATTTCGCCGGACGACCTGGGTATCTGGTCCGACGAGCATGTCGAGCCATTGCGGCGGATCACCCGCTTTATCGAGGCGCAGGGTGCGTTCGCCGGCGTGCAGTTGGCCCACGCCGGGCGCAAGGCGAGCACCTGGCGCCCCTGGCTCGGCAAGCATGGCAGTGTGCCGATCGCTGCCGGCGGCTGGACCCCGATTGGCCCTTCGAGCATTGCCTTCTCGCCGGAGCATGCAGTGCCGACGGCGCTGGACGACGCCGGTATCGCGGGCATCGTGCAGGCGTTCGTCGAGGCGGCCGAGCGCTCATTGGCTGCCGGCTTCAAGGTCGCCGAAGTGCATGCGGCCCATGGCTACCTGCTGCATCAGTTTCTTTCGCCGCTGTCCAATCAGCGCCAGGATCGTTATGGCGGTTCGTTCGACAACCGTATCCGCTTGCTGCTGGAGGTTACGGCGGCTGTTCGCGAGGTCTGGCCCGAGCAGTTGCCGCTGTTCGTCCGCCTCTCGGCTACCGACTGGGTCGATGACGGTTGGAACGCCGACGAAACCGTCGAGCTCGCGCGGCGGCTCAGGGGAATTGGCGTCGATCTGATCGATGTGTCGTCTGGCGGCACCGCGGCCAACGCCGACATCCCGGTCGGGCCGGGCTACCAGACCCAATTCGCCGAGCGCGTGCGCAAGGAGGCGGGTATCGCCACCGGCACGGTCGGCATGATCACCGAGGCGGTGCAGGCCGAGCACATCCTGCGCACCGGCCAGGCCGACCTGATTCTGCTCGCCCGCGAACTGCTGCGTGATCCGTACTGGCCGCTGCATGCCGCCGAGGACCTGCGTGACAGTTCCGTGGCCTGGCCGGCGCAGTACGTGCGTGCCACCCATCGCGACACGCCGATTCGTCAGGTGCCCGAGTCGTTCGACTGAGCACTGCTGTTCAAATCCTGATTCAATCCGTTTGGGGACTTCGATGAAAACCAGTGGCCTTCTCGATCAACTGCTCAGGTCCGGTCAGGACCTGCTGCAGAAGCAGCAATCCAGTGCAGGCGGAAAGCCCGGCAAAGGCGGTTTGAGCGACCTGCTTTCCGGCGTTGGCGGCGGTTCGCTCGGCAATGCCCTGTCGGGTGCCGGTGGCGGCGCGCTGGCGGCCGGTGCCATGGGCCTGCTGCTGGGCAACCGCAAGGTACGCAAGATGGGCGGCAAGGCGGTGACCTACGGCGGTCTGGCTGCACTCGGGGTGCTGGCCTACAAGGCGTACAGCAATTGGCAGGCACAGCAGGGCGGGACGCAGCAGCAGACGCCACAGACCATCGATCGCCTACCGCCGGCAGAGGTCGAGGTCCACAGCCAGGGCATTCTCAAGGCACTGGTGGCAGCGGCCAAGGCCGACGGCCATGTCGATGCCCGAGAGCGTCAGCTGATCGAGGCGGAGCTGGGCAAGCTAGCCGATGCTGATCTGCAGCACTGGCTGGAGGCTGAGCTGAACAAGCCGCTGGACCCGGCTGACGTGGCCAGTGTCGCCAGTACCCCGGAGATGGCTGCGGAGATGTATCTGGCCAGCGTGCTGATGGTCGACGAGGAGCATTTCATGGAGCGTGCCTATCTGGATGAACTTGCCCGCTGTCTGCAGCTCGATCCGCAGCTCAAAGCCGAACTGGAAAGCCAGGTACGTGGTGTGAGTGCTTGATCGACCATCATGAGGGCAAATCCGTTTTCTGACCGTCCGCCGGCGCGTCCGGCGGGCTGTCAGCACGGGTTGGCTGAGTTATAATCGCCGGCTTTTGCACCGTCCGATTGAGAGCTGCCTACCTATGGAAATCAACCCGATCCTCAACAGCATCAAGGACCTGTCCGAGCGCACCCTGTCAATTCGGGGGTATCTTTGACTACGATCAGAAGCATGATCGTCTCGTCGAAGTAAACCGCGAGCTCGAAGACCCCAACGTCTGGAACAAGCCCGAATACGCCCAGAGCCTGGGCCGTGAACGCGCCACCCTGGCGCAGATTGTCGAAACCATCGATGACCTCGATGGCGGACTTGCCGACTCTCGCGACCTGCTCGACATGGCAGTCGAAGAAGATGATCAAGGCGCCGTTGATGATGTGGCTGCCGAGCTGGACCGTCTGCGCGGAATCCTCGAAAAGCTCGAGTTCCGCCGCATGTTCAGCCACGAGATGGACCCCAACAACTGCTACCTCGATATCCAGGCTGGCTCCGGCGGTACCGAGGCCCAGGACTGGGCCAACATCCTGCTGCGGATGTACCTGCGCTGGGCCGACAAGCGCGGCTTCAGCGCCGAGATCGTCGAGCTGTCCGAGGGCGAGGTCGCCGGCATCAAGGGCGCCACCGTACACATCAAGGGCGAATACGCCTTCGGCTGGCTGCGCACCGAGATCGGCGTGCACCGCCTGGTGCGCAAGAGCCCGTTCGACTCCGGCGCTCGTCGCCACACCTCGTTCTCGGCGGTATTCGTATCGCCCGAGATCGACGACAAGGTGGAGATCGAGATCAACCCGGCCGACCTGCGCATCGACACCTACCGCTCCTCTGGTGCCGGTGGTCAGCACGTCAACACCACCGATTCGGCGGTGCGTATTACCCACGTGCCGACCAATACCGTGGTGGCCTGCCAGAACGAACGTTCCCAGCACGCCAACAAGGACACCGCCATGAAGATGCTGCGGGCCAAGTTGTACGAGCTGGAAATGCAGAAGCGCAACGCCGCCTCTCAGGCGCTGGAAGACAGCAAGTCGGACATCGGCTGGGGCCACCAGATCCGTTCCTACGTGCTCGACGACTCGCGCATCAAGGATCTGCGTACCGGCGTGGAACGCAGCGATTGCCAGAAGGTGCTCGACGGCGACCTCGACGGGTACCTCGAAGCCAGCCTGAAACAGGGGCTCTGAGCGCAGCCGCACGCCTCAAGCCGCAAGCCGCAAGCACCCCATTGAAACGATTTGACCGGGACGACCCGCAATGAGCGAACAACCGCTGAACCAGCACGCCATCCAAGAGGAAGAAAACAAGCTGATTGCCCAGCGCAAGGAAAAGCTTGCTGCCGTGCGCGAGCAGGGCAATGCCTTCCCCAATGACTTCCGTCGCGACCGCTATGCAGGCGACCTGCAGAAACAGTACGCCGAGAAGACCAAGGAAGAGCTGGAAGCGGCCGCCATTCCGGTCAAGGTCGCCGGGCGCATCATGCTCAACCGCGGGCCTTTCATGGTGTTGCAGGACATGAGCGGGCGCATCCAGGTCTACGTCGATCGCAAGACGCTGCCGGCCGAGCAGGTCGAGGCGGTCAAACACTTCGACCTGGGCGACATCATCGCTGCCGAGGGCACGCTGGCACGCTCGGGCAAGGGCGACCTGTACGTCTACATGAACAACGTGCGTCTGCTGACCAAGTCGCTGCGCCCGCTGCCGGACAAATTTCACGGCCTGACCGATACCGAGCAGCGCTACCGCCAGCGCTACGTCGACCTGATGGTCAACGAGGACGTACGCGAGACGTTCCGCGTGCGCTCCCAGGTCATCGCGCACATCCGCAAGTTCCTCGCCGAGCGTGACTTCCTCGAAGTCGAAACGCCGATGCTGCAAACCATCCCCGGCGGTGCTGCGGCCAAGCCGTTCGAGACCCATCACAACGCGCTGGACATGCCAATGTTCCTGCGCATCGCGCCGGAGCTCTACCTCAAGCGTCTGGTGGTCGGTGGCTTCGAGCGCGTGTTCGAGATCAACCGCAACTTCCGTAACGAAGGCGTCTCGACCCGGCACAACCCCGAGTTCACCATGCTCGAGTTCTACCAGGCCTATGCCGACTACGAAGACAACATGGACCTGACCGAGGAGCTGTTCCGCGAGTTAGCCCAGGCCGTGCTCGGCAGCACCGACGTGCCTTACGGCGACAAGGTGTTCCACTTCGGCGAGCCGTTCGCGCGGCTGTCGGTGTTCGACTCGATCCTCAAGTTCAATCCGGAGATCTCGGCCGCCGATCTCAACGATCTGGAAAAGGCCCGCGCCATCGCCAAGAAGGCCGGTGCCAAGCTGCTCGGCCACGAAGGCCTGGGCAAGCTGCAGGTGATGATTTTCGAGGAACTGGTCGAGCACAAGCTGGAGCAGCCGACCTTCATCACCGAGTACCCGTTCGAGGTCTCGCCGCTGGCCCGGCGCAACGATCGCAATCCCAACGTCACCGATCGCTTCGAGCTGTTCATCGGCGGCCGCGAGATCGCCAACGCCTATTCCGAGCTCAATGACGCCGAAGATCAGGCCGAGCGCTTCCACGCCCAGGTGGCGGACAAGGACGCCGGCGACGACGAGGCCATGCACTTCGATGCCGATTTCGTCCGTGCGCTGGAATACGGCATGCCGCCGACCGCCGGCGAGGGTATCGGCATCGACCGTCTGGTGATGCTGCTGACCAACTCGCCGTCGATCCGCGACGTGATCCTCTTCCCGCACATGCGTCCGGAACTCTGATCCACTGAGCGTCGACCGACCCGCAGTGTGCCGGCCTTGGCCGCTGCGGGTATAACCTCAAGGGTACGGGGCATCCGTGAAGAGGGACCGATGAACAGCCGTAACAACCTGGACGAGTATCAGACCATCGTGCGCGGGCTGTCCGACCGCATCGTCGAGGCGCAGACGCCGGTGCGCGTGCTGGACGCAGTGAAGTGGGACGAGAATACCCGCCAGGGCTTTTTCGCCGCCAAGGGCCGCGAGCTGCCGAAGATCGATCGCGGCTACTATGAAGGCCGCCCGCTGGCCTTCGACTCCAGCGCGAAGAAGCAGGAATTCCAGGACATCGAGCGCGACATCACCCGTCAGCTCGGCCAGTTCAACCCGGTCGGGCAGATCATGCGGCGCATGTGCAAGGAATACCGCATGGTCATCCGCATGCTCGAGGCGCGTGGCACGCCGGATTTCGGCATGATCTCCCAGGAACTCTACGGCGCGGCGTCCGATGCCTTCCACGCCGGCGACCCGACCCTGGCCGATCTCGGCCTGATGCTCTCCGACTACCTGAACAACATCGCCGATCGTGGCGATCTGCGCGACGAGCCGAAGAATCTCACTGCGCCGCAGGCGGTCGAGCTGCTGCAGAAGCGGCTGGATGTGGTGTTCGGCGAAGGCGAGGGCGTGATCCGCGTCTTCGAGTCCGACGGCATCCTCGCCGACGCGGCGGCCGGCGCCGACTACATCAAGATCCGCAGCGACGCGCTGTTCAACGAGCGCGACGTACGCGCGCTGGAGGTCCACGAGGGCCTGGTGCACGTCGGCACCACGCTCAACGGGCAGAACCAGCCGATCTGCACCTTCCTCGCCAAGGGCCCGCCGTCGTCCACGGTGACCCAGGAAGGCCTGGCGATCCTCATGGAGGTGATCGCCTTCGCCTCCTATCCGACGCGCCTGCGCAAGCTGACCAACCGTACCCGCGCCATCCACATGGCCGAGGAGGGCGCCGACTTCCTCGACGTCTTCGGCTTCTTCCGCGAGCAGGGCTACGCCGACGAGGATTGCTACAGCAATGCCAGCCGGGTATTCCGTGGCTCGACGCCCGATGGCCTGCCCTTCACCAAGGACCTGTCCTACCTGAAGGGCTTCATCATGATCTACAACTACATCCAGCTCGCCGTGCGCAAGGGGCGGCTCGAGCAGATCCCGCTGCTGTTCTGCGGCAAGACCACCCTGGAGGACATGCGCACCCTGCGCCAGCTGGTGGACGAGGGCATGGTGGTGCCGCCCCGGTACCTGCCGCAGCAGTTCCAGGACCTCAACGCGCTGTCGGCCTGGATGTGCTTCTCCAACTTCTTGAATCACCTGAGCCTGGATCGCATCGAAGCCGACTACGCCAACATCCTCTGAGTCGATTCGGCGCAAACCACGAACACCAACACGCAAGGAAGCGTAACGACATGGAAAACTCCGTCTTTGCCCGCCAGTCCAGCCCACTGGACCGTACCCTCTCGGCTGGCGCCTACAACCTCGTCATCGGCCTGACCCTCTGCTGGGGCTTCTGGGTCAACTGGTGGATGGTCGGCAACATTCCGGTCGAGTCCATTCGCAGCATCCATCCCTGGCTGTTCTTCGGCGGGTACTTCGCCAGCTGCCTGACCGGCGCCTGGCTGTTTCACAGTTCGAACAAGCCCTGGGTCAGTTTCCTCGGTTACAACCTGGTGGTGGTGCCGTTCGGGCTGATCGTCAACCTGGTGGTCAGCCGCTACGACAGCGCGCTGGTGCACGAGGCGATCCGCATCACCGCGCTGGTGACCCTCGGCATGATGGCGCTCGGCACGCTGTTTCCGCGCTTCTTCGCCAGCATCGCCAGCGCATTGACGGTGGCGCTGCTGCTGGTGATCGTCGTCGAACTGGTCGAGCTGTTCATCCTCGGCATCCACCACGGCGTGATCGACTGGATCGTGGTGCTGATCTTCTGCGGTTATGTCGGTGTCGACTGGGGGCGGGCGAACCAGATCCCCAAGACCCTGGACAACGCCATCGATAGCGCCGCCGCGCTCTATATGGACATCATCAACCTGTTCCTGCGTATCCTGCGCATTCTCGGGCGCAAATAGGTAACGGCGGGACGCTGCCGGATCCTTGCTGCGCCGCAACCCGATCGCCTCAGGAGCTCGCCGTGTCCAGCCACGAACTCGAATACGAAATCCTCGGTCAATCCGCGCAAAGCGTGGAGATCATCCTCGATCCAGACGAGACGGTGATCGCCGAAGCCGGTGCAATGAACTATATGACCAACGGCGTGCGGTTCGAGGCGCGCATGGGCGACGGTTCGGCGAGCGGCGTGCTCGGCAAGCTGTGGGGCGTGGGCAAGCGGATGATCACCGGTGAGTCGCTGTTCCTCACTCACTTCACCAATGAAGGCAAGGGCAAGGCATGTGTGGCCTTCGCCGCGCCTTACCCGGGCACAGTGGTGCCGATTGATCTTGCTGCTGCGGGCGGCAAGCTGTTCTGTCAGAAGGATGCCTTTCTCTGTGCGGCTTATGGCACGCGCATCGGCATCAGCTTCAGCAAGCGCATCGGCGCAGGTTTCTTCGGTGGCGAGGGGTTCATCCTCCAGCGTCTGGAGGGCAATGGGCTGGCTTTCGTGCATGCCGGCGGCACGGTGATCCGCAAGGAGCTGAACAACGAAACCCTGCGCCTGGATACCGGTTGCCTGGTGGCCTTCACCCAGGGCATCGACTACGACATCCAGCTCGCTGGTGGCCTGCGGAGCATGCTGTTCGGCGGTGAAGGGTTGCTGCTCACCACCCTCAAGGGCACCGGCAGTGTCTGGATCCAGAGCCTGCCATTCTCGCGCCTGGCCGAGCGGGTCTACGAGGCGACATCACAGGCCCGTGGCGAAACCCGCGCCGGTGGTAAATGAGCCGCCGAAGACCCTCGAATTTGTCACAATGCGCCTCTTTGCCTCGATGAGACCGTCCATGCCCGAACGCAATCCCATTCCCCTGATCCTGACCGCCATCGGCAGCGTGCTAGGCACGGTCGCGGTGCTGTCCTATTACGGCTACGTGCATATCGCCAAGCCGGAGGATGCGTTGCTGCTGGCTGACTACACCATGCTCAAGACCGTTCCCGGCGAGGATTACCGGGTATCGCTGAAGCCGGCGTCGCAGGTGGCTCAGTGCATCGATGGTGTGCTGGTGCTGTTCGATACCGAACAAAAGGGCCTGACCGGCGTGCTGGTCGACAACAAGAAGCGCGCCGTGCGCTGCATGGAAGAGCAAGTCCCGGCTGGCCTTCTGCGTTGACGCCTACAGGTGTGCGGCACGCTGAAACAGAAACGCTCCCGACGCACTGATGCGTCGGGAGCGTTCGTTTAGCGCCTGAGGCGTTGGTTGTATCAGCGCATCGACGAGCGCGGTGCCACCGGCTTGTTATCGTCGGAGATGGTCACTTCCACCCGGCGATTCATGGCGCGGCCGGCCGAGTCGCTGTTGCTCGCGACCGGATATTCCTTGCCGTAGCCCTGCGACACGATGCGCTGCGAGTCCACGCCCATCTTCACCAGGGCCATACGTACAGCGTCGGCACGACGCTCGGAAAGACGCTGGTTGTATTCAGCAGAACCGGTGCTGTCGGTGTAGCCTTCGACGATCACCTTGCGCTCGGGATTGTCGTTTAGGAACTCGGCGAGCTTCTGCACGCTGCGCATGCCGCCTGGCTTCAGCTCGGCGCGGTCGTAATCGAACAGCACGTCGCCGAAGGTCACCAGGGTGCCACGCTCGGTCTGCTTGGCCTGCATGTCTTCCTGCAACTTGCGAATCTGCGCGTCCCGGGCTTCCAGGCGGGCTTCGGCGCGCTGCGCGGAGGCCTTGCCTAGCTCCTCTTCGGCCGCGCGCAGGGCGATGGTCTGCTCGGCCAGTTCGATGCGGCGCTTGGTCAGGTAGGCCAACTGATCCACCGTCTCTTCGTCGGCATCGTTCAGATACGCCTTGTTGGCCTTGTCCAGCATGTTGCTGGCGTCCTGGGTCTCCAGAGCTGCGACCTTGCTGGAACGGGCGTCGCTTTGCAGTGCGGAGAAGCTGCTGCGTGCCTCTTCGAGGTTCTGATTGGGCTGGTTGGCGCAGGCCACCAAGCCAATGCTCAGTGCCAGAAGAGTCGGTAGGGTTACGAGCTTGTGCATGACGAATTCATCCTTTGTGCAATAAACGGAATGTCGAACCTGAGGCGGGCTCAGCGAACGCTGCGCATGCCTTCTTCGCGCAGTTCACGGATTCCCTGCTGTGCGTCCTCCACGGCCTTCTGCGCCTTGGCCGCTTCGGCCTTGCGTTGGGCTACGCGGGCATCCCATTCGGCCTGTTCGGCCAGCTTGCGGGCTTGTTCGTAGTTTTCTTTCTGCATGGCCAGTTCGGCCTCTTTCCATTTTTCCTGCGCGGCGCGCATTTCCACTGCGGCATACTCGGTGCCTCCCGCGCTGACGGCGCTGCGTACGGCCGATTCAGTCACGGCGAACTGTTCGGTCGGTGGATTACCGGCGCATGCGGTCAGCAGAAGGCCACCAAGTGCAATGGCCGCCAGCTTGGGTAGCTGAAATCTCGAAGCGTGGGTTGCGACAGCTTTGTTCATGGTCAGTCTCCAGTTCGAATTACTCAACGAATAGCTACCGTCCCTGGCCGGGCAGTGTGCTGAATAGGGCACTACCGATGTCGGGACATATTTTTGAGAGGCCAAACGGCGCTAAACGTTCAGTGAAAGTTGGCGGGCTAGAGCGGTTGTCATCGAGAGAACCGCCGTGATCGGGTTTGCCAGAGGCAGGGGTGATCTGCGCGGACGAAGCGGGGTCGGTCGAGTGAGCAGGCGCCCAAGGCGGGCGCCAAGCGTGCAGGTTGCGCTTTACCGATCAGGCCGGCGGCGTGGAAGACGCTTCAGCGTCGAGCATGCGCTTGAGGTGTTTGCGCGAGAGCTCGAGAAAGCGCGGGGTGGGTCCAACGTCCTCGTAGATCGGATCGCCCTGTTCGTCAGTGGCGATGACCTGGGTGCCGCGCTCATAGGGCAGGCTGGTTTCGACGGCCTCGAGGGCCGCACCGACCAGCTCGCCGAGCAGCGCTTCGGTGCTGCGCTTGGGATACATCTCGGCGAGCGCCGCGAGCCGTGCCGCGCTCTCGACGTCCAGCGGAATGCTGTAGGTGGTCTGGCTCATATGGCCCTTGGCGTCCCGTTCCCAATGGCTGACCAGCTCGGAAATTCTCATGATTACTCCTTTGCCCGCGCTTACGAGCGGTGATGACGTGTGCAATCGTGCTGTCCGCAACATGGTCGTCGGCGTTGACGCCTTGTCAGGGCCGGATGCGGTGGGCACTCTGGTTGGAGGTAATTTCAGCGTAGCCGTTCAGGATCGTTTTCTCCGCGGCGCGTCTGATAAGAAGCGGCGAGTCACTCATGTGAAGGCGGCAGCCCAGGAGGAGCAAGAAAGTCATGGCGAAAATCATCGACGCGCGCTTGCGCGACAACGTACACCTGCTTGGCGAACTGCTCGGCAACACCATCCGTGCCCAGCACGGCGACCAGTTCTTCGACAAGATCGAACGCATCCGCAAGGGGGCCAAGGCGGCACGTAAAGGCTCGACCGAGGGTGCGCAACTGCTGTCCGAAACCCTGGACAGCCTGGACGAGAATGAACTGCTGCCGATGACCCGGGCGTTCAACCAGTTCCTCAACCTGGCCAATATCGCCGAGCAGTACCATCAGGTTCGTCGTCGTACGGCTGGCGAGCCGGCGCCCTTCGAAGCCAGCGTGTTCGCCGATCTGATCGAACGCCTCAAGGCGGCCGGGCACGACAATGAATTCATCGCGCGGCAGGTCAGTCGCCTGGAAATCGAACTGGTGCTGACGGCGCATCCCACCGAGGTTTCACGGCGTACGCTGATCCAGAAGTACGACGCCATCGCCGAGCAGCTGGCTGCACGGGACCACACCGACCTCTCCGACGCCGAGCAGGCGAAGATCGAGCTGCAGCTGCAACGCCTGATCGCCGAGGTCTGGCACACCGAGGAAATCCGTCGCAACCGACCGACGCCGGTGGAAGAGGCGCGGTGGGGCTTCGCCGCCATTGAGAACTCGCTGTGGAAGGCCATACCCAACGTACTGCGCCAGACCGATGCGACGCTCAGGCGTACCACCGGGCTGCACCTGCCGCTGGAAGCCGCGCCGATCCGCTTCGCGTCCTGGATGGGTGGCGACCGCGATGGTAATCCGAACGTGACCGCGATGGTGTCCCGCGAAGTATTGCTGACCGCCCGCTGGGTGGCCGCCGATCTGTACCTGCGTGAGATCGAAGGGCTGATCACCGCGCTGTCGATGAGCGAAGCCAGCGAGGAACTGCTGCGTCTGACCGGTGATTCGGCCGAGCCGTACCGGGTCCTGCTCAAACCCCTGCGCCAACGGCTACGGGCGACCCGCGAGTGGGCGCGAGCCGCCATCGAGCATGGCCAACCAGCGCCGGCGGAAGTGCTGCAGGACTGCGCGGAACTGCGTCGGCCGCTGGAACTCTGCTACCGCTCGTTGCATGCCTGCGGGATGGGCATGATCGCCGACGGTGCGCTGCTCGACTGCCTGCGGCGACTGGCCGTGTTCGGGCTGTTCCTGGTTCGGCTGGACATCCGCCAGGATGCCGCACGGCATGCCGCGGCACTGGCGGAAATCACCGATTACCTCGGGCTGGGCGACTACCAGCAGTGGGACGAGCAGCAGCGGCTGGACTGGCTGCAGCTCGAACTGGGCAATCGCCGACCGCTGCTGCCGGCGCATTATCATCCGTCGGCCGATACCGCCGAGGTGCTCGCCACCTGCGCGGTGATCGCCGAGGCGCCGGCGGCATCACTCGGCTCCTACGTCATTTCCATGGCCCATGCGGCGTCCGATGTACTCGCCGTGCAATTGCTGCTCAAGGAAGCCGGCCTGCAGCGACCGATGCGCGTGGTGCCGCTGTTCGAAACCCTGGATGACCTGAACAACGCCGCGCCGATCATCGACCGCCTGCTCGCGTTGCCGGGGTATCGCCAGCGCCTGCATGGCCCGCAGGAGGTGATGATCGGCTATTCCGACTCGGCCAAGGACGCTGGTACCACCGCCGCCGCCTGGGCCCAGTACCGCGCTCAGGAACGGCTGGTGGACGTGTGCCGCGAACACGACGTCGAATTGTTGCTGTTCCACGGTCGCGGCGGCACCGTGGGGCGCGGCGGTGGCCCGGCGCACGCCGCGATCCTGTCGCAGCCGCCGGGCTCGGTTGTCGGGCGTTTTCGTACCACCGAACAGGGCGAAATGATTCGCTTCAAGTTCGGTCTGCCGGATATTGCCGAGCAGAACCTCAACCTGTACCTCGCCGCGGTACTCGAGGCGACTCTGTTGCCGCCACCGATGCCCGAAGCCGGCTGGCGTGAAAGCATGGAGCGACTGGCTGCCGAAGGGGTGGCGGCCTATCGTGGCGTGGTGCGCGAGCATCCGCTGTTCGTCGATTACTTCCGCCAGGCGACACCCGAGCTGGAGCTGGGCCGTTTGCCTTTGGGCAGTCGCCCTTCCAAGCGCCGCGAGGGCGGGGTGGAAAGCCTACGGGCGATTCCCTGGATTTTCGCCTGGACGCAAACGCGGTTGATGCTGCCGGCCTGGCTGGGGTGGGAGCAGGCACTGCAGAGCGCACTGGCGCGCGGGGAGGGCGAGCGGCTGGCCGAAATGCGCGCGCGTTGGCCATTCTTCACCACGCGCATCGACATGCTGGAAATGGTACTGGCCAAAGCCGACGCCGATATCGCGCGGCGTTACGACGAACGCCTGGTGCAGCCGGAGCTGCTTTCGCTGGGTGGCGATTTGCGTGACCGATTGTCGCAGGTGGTCGACGCTGTGCTGAGCGTGACCGGCCAGGTCGATCTGCTCGATCACAGCCCGAAGACCCAGGAGGCATTCAGCCTGCGCAACACCTATCTCGATCCGTTGCACCTGCTGCAGATCGAGCTGCTGGCTCGCTCAAGGCAGCAGCAGAACCCGGCAGACAGCCCACTCGAGCAGGCCCTGCTGGTCAGTGTGGCCGGTATCGCGGCGGGCTTGCGCAACACCGGCTGAGGTGGCGGCTCCCGGCGCTAAACGGCTGCGTGATGCGTAGTCGTTGAGCGCAACTCGCGTCTAATCGTGACGTTTATGCGGGTCGATACACGCTTTCGGGACGGCTTGTGCCGTCTCGGTGCGCTGTGTATCGTGTTCAACCTTTTGTCGCATGGCGGCAAACCAGAATTTTTGATTCGTCAGCGATGAGCCGCTCCGGCCGGCTGGCAGAATCGTCCCCCTTCTAAGAAACTCGAGGACTCATCATGCGTGTGATTCTGCTGGGAGCGCCCGGTGCCGGAAAAGGTACCCAGGCTGGCTTCATTACCAAAAAGTTCGGTATTCCGCAGATCTCCACGGGCGACATGCTGCGTGCCGCAGTCAAGGCGGGCACCGAGCTGGGCCTCAAGGCCAAGAGCGTGATGGATGCCGGCGGCCTGGTTTCCGATGACCTGATCATCAACCTGGTCAAGGAGCGCATCGCCCAGCCCGATTGCGCCAATGGCTTCCTGTTCGACGGTTTCCCGCGCACCATTCCGCAGGCCGAAGCTTTGAAGGACGCTGGCGTGCGCATCGACAACGTCATCGAGATCGCCGTGGACGACGAAGAAATCGTCGGCCGCATCGCGGGTCGTCGTGTGCACCCGGCTTCCGGTCGCGTCTACCACACCGAGCACAACCCGCCGAAGGTTGCTGGCAAGGACGACGAAACCGGCGATGAGCTGATCCAGCGCGAAGACGACAAGGAAGAGACCGTGCGTCATCGCCTGTCCGTCTACCATGCGCAGACCAAGCCGCTGGTGGACTTCTACCAGAGCCTGGCGGCTGCGGAAGGCACGCCGAAGTACAGCCGCATCGAGGGTGTCGGTTCGGTGGACGAAATCACTGCCAAGGTGTTCGCTGCGCTGAGCTGATCGAAGCTGCCTGGCGCGAGCGATAGAAATGCCCGTATCGAAGGATACGGGCATTTTTTTGCCCAGAGGTCAGGACGAGCGCGAAAGAACCCGCTCCGCGAATACGTTAGAATCGGCGCCTTTTTACCTACCGGACCGACCCGATGACCACTCTGCTGGCCCTGGATACCGCCACCGAAGCCTGCTCAGTCGCGCTGCTGCACGACGGCAGGGTGCTGAGTCACTACGAGGTGATTCCGCGCCTGCATGCCCAGCGGCTGCTGCCGATGGTGCAGGCGCTGCTCGGCGAGGCTGGAGTCGCGCTGTCCGCGCTGGATGCCATCGCTTTCGGGCGGGGGCCGGGTGCCTTCACCGGCGTGCGGATCGCTATCGGCGTGGTACAGGGCCTGGCGTTCGCATTGCAACGCCCGGTGTTGCCGGTTTCGACGCTGGCGACCATCGCCCAGAGGGCCTGGCGTGAGCACGGTGCAGCGCAGGTCGCGGCGGCCATCGATGCGCGCATGGACGAGGTCTACTGGGGCTGTTATCGCGAACAGGCGGGGGAGATGCAGCTGGTCGGCAGCGAGGCTGTGCTGCCACCCGAGCAGGCTGTGCTGCCGCGGGCTGCGGGTGACGACTGGTTTGGCGCTGGCACCGGCTGGGGCTATGCCGAGCGGATACCCGGCGCCGTACGTGGGCACGACGCGGGCATGCTGCCGCACGCCGAAGATCTGCTGAATCTGGCGAGTTTCGCCTGGCGCCGAGGCGAGGCGCTGGAAGCCGATCAGGCCCAGCCGGTCTACCTGCGCGACAATGTCGCGACGCCCAAAGGGATCAAATGACGAGGAACGTTGCCAAAGTCCTGGCTGCCCGTTAGAGTCGCCGGGCCTCTGATCGAGTCCAATGATGCGCATCGAAAGCTCCTTTCCCGTTCCCTATTCAACGGATCGTTCTGCCCGTACCGGCAGGGCGGCGGATAGCTATGGGGAAACGCAGCGGGCCGCGCAGGCGCAGCGCGGGGTCGACAGCCGCTCCGGTCAGGATTACCAACCCCAGGCCGATCGTCCGCAGCAGCGGGTCAATTCCAGCGCTTTGGTCGAGCGCTACTCCGCATTCCGCTATGACGAGCCGCAGCCCGAGCGTCCGCTGACCAGCCGCGTGGCCCAGGCGCTGGCCAGCTACGCCAGCACCGCCAGCATGAGCGTCGAGTTCGACGGCGCAGAGGTGCTCGGGCTCGACCTCTACGCCTAAGGCGGTTCGATCTGCCAGAGCTTCCCTATTACCTCGGTTGTCCCTCCTGGAACGAGAGTGCCTGGCTCGGCTCGTTGTACCCGACGGCTACGCCAGCTTCCGATTTCCTCGCCGGCTACTATTCCACCTTCAATACGGTCGAAGGCAATACCACGCTCTATGCCTGGCCATCGGAGCAGAAGGTCCAGCGCTGGGCCGGCGAGATGCCCGAGGGCTTCCGTTTCTGTGCCAAATTTCCCCGCGATATCAGTCAGGCTGGCGATCTGCCGGCGGCGCTGGAGCAGGCGCATGCTTTCCAGCGGCTGTTGCTGCCGTTGGGGCGAAGGGTGACGCCGTTCTGGCTGCAGCTGCCTGCCAGCGTTGGGCCGTCAAGGCTGGGCGAGCTGGCGGCGTTCATCGATGGCTTCGCCGCAGCGCTGGCGATCGAGGTGCGGCATCCCGCGTTCTTCGACAGAGGGGAGGGCGAGCGTGCCCTGAACCGGTTGCTGCGTGATCGCGGCATCGAACGCATCTGCCTCGATAGCCGCGCGCTGTTCAGTTGCCAGTCTCGCGACCCCGCCGTGTTGCACGCGCAGAGCAAGAAACCGCGTCTGCCGGTGCGCCCGGTGGCATTCAGCGATTCGCCGCAGGTGCGCTTCGTCGGTCACCCCGAGCTGGAGGCGAACGATGCGTTCATGGCGCCCTGGCTGGACAAGGTGGCTGGCTGGATCGAGGCGGGCAAGGCGCCGCACGTCTATCTGCATACCCCCGATAATCACCGCGCGCCGCAACTGGCGATGCGTTTTCACGGCTTGCTGAGCGAGCGCTTGCCCGGCCTGCCTGCCTTGCCTGCAATGCACCCTGCGCCGCAGATGTCCTTGCTGACCGATTGAAGGAGCGGTTTCGACCAGTTTTTAAACATCCCGCTCAACTTCGCGGGCTGGCTGTTGCCCATAAGGAATGACCTTTGGCCGCTTCTTCCTTCTCCTGTTGCTGCTGCTTGCCGGCTTCGCCCTGGCGGTGCGGCAGGAGCTGATCGACATTCCGCCGCGCTGGAATCCCTGGGCGCCGCTGGACATCCGTGAGCCGCCAAACCTGTTGACGCCGCTCAAGCTACGGCGCTTGCAGCAGGACCGAACGCTCTGCGAACAGGCACTCGCCACCGCACCGCTGCGCTATGCAGCCGTGCCGGACAGCACGCCGGAGCCAGGTTGTCCGGTCGAGAACAGCGTTCGGGTGCAGGGCTCGGACGTACGTTTCAACGGGCCTTTTCTCGCCACCTGTCCGCTGGCAGCGGCTTATGCGATGTTCGAGTTGCACGGGCTTCAGCCGGCGGCCCAGGCAGTATTCGAGCAGCCGGTGGTGCGCATCGACCACTTCGGCAGCTTTGCCTGTCGCAACATCGCCCGCAGTAACCGCCGCAGCCAGCACGCCAGCGCCAATGCGCTGGATATGGCGGGCTTTCGCCTTGCGGATGGTACCCGCATCACCGTGGCGCGGGACTGGCAGGGTGACGGCGACAAGGCGCGTTTCCTGCGTCTGGTTCGCGATGCCGCCTGCGATGCGTTCAACGTGACGCTCGGGCCGGAATACAACGCCGCCCACCACGACCACTTTCACGTCGACATGGGCGGTTTCGGTATGTGTCGCTGACCTCTCGCGCGCAGCCTGAGATGCTCTGGCACAATGCGCGGCTTTCCATCACCGCTGGATGCCCCATGTCCGCACGCAACCCTTTGGTTCGGGTCGAACCGCTGACTCCTCAGTTCGCCGCTGCGGCCCACCAATGGGCGCAGCGTCTCGACTTGCCGGAAATTCAGGGCGAGGCCGAATTCGCTTTGCAGATTGGCGCGGACGGCTTGCAGCTGCAGTTGCTCGAAGCGCAGGCACCGGGGCCGGTACGGGTGGACTTCGTCGAGGGAGCAGCGGCGCACCGGCGTCAGTTCGGTGGCGGCAGCGGGCAGATGATCGCCAAGGCAGTAGGCATCCAGCCCGGCGTCCGACCGCGGGTGCTGGACGCCACCGCCGGGCTCGGGCGCGATGCCTTCGTGCTGGCAACGCTGGGCTGTGAAATGACTCTGATCGAACGCCAGCCGCTGATTGCCGCGTTGCTGGAGGATGGCCTGAGTCGCGCGTCAGGCGACGCCGAGGTGGGCGCTATCGCCGCGCGGATGACTTTGCTCAAGGGCAATGCCATCGAGTTGATGAGGCAGTGGCAGGGCGAGGCGCCGCAGGTCATCTACCTCGACCCGATGTTTCCCCATCGCGACAAGAGTGCGCTGGTGAAGAAGGAGATGCGCCTGTTCCGGCCCTTCGTCGGCGACGATATGGACGCGCCGGCACTGCTGGCCGCGGCGCTGGAGCTGGCCAGCCATCGGGTGGTGGTCAAACGCCCGCGCAAGGCGCCGGCAATCGAGGGAAGCAAGCCCGGCTACAGCCTGGTAGGCAAATCCAGCCGCTATGACATCTATCCAAAGAAGAAGCTGCAGGGCTGATTCACCGGTCCGCAGCCTCTCGCTTGTTCACGTCAGCGGCGATAGGCGCGCAGAAATACGCTCACCGCATCCCGTACGTGCAGGTTGCCTTCCTCATCGGTTGGCGCCTCGGCATAGCCGACCAGCAAGCGGAAGTGCTGGGCACCCTTGATCAGCGAGCAGAAATGCTCGGCGGCCCGCAGTGGATCGTCGATCTCCAGCAAGCCCAGCGCGTTGGTCCTGCTGAACAGCTGTTGCAGGTCGCACAGCAGTTGCTGCGGGCCGGCATCGAAGAACATCTTCACCAGTCCCGGATTTTGCGTCGCCATCGCCACCATCACCCGATGCAGGCCGATGGACTCGGGGCTGTTGACCAGCTGATTGAAGGCGCCGCCGATCGCCAGCAGCACCTTCTCGATGTCGCAATCCGCCGCCACCTGAAACAGCCGCCTCGGCAGGCGCGTTTCGCAGGTGGTCTTCACGGCGGCGCTGAATAGCGCCTCCTTGTCCTTGAAGTGGCTGTACAGCGTGAGCTTGGAAACGCCGGCTTCGGCGGCGATGGCCTCCATGCTGCTGCCTTCGTAGCCGTTGCCGAGGAACAGCACCTGCGCGGCAGTGAGGATCGCCTCGCGCTTGGCTGGGTCCTTCGGACGACCGGGACCAGGCGATACGGAATGGTTTTCTGTCATGGGCGTTTTAATAGTGGACTGGCTGGTACGGTATTTTTACTATACCCGGCAGTATAAGTATTCCAATCCGCTTCGCGACAGAGAGACTTCATCGTGTTCCGACATGCCTTGCCCCTTGCCTCTATGCTCGGTTGTGCACTTGTTCTGGTCGCCTGTGGCAACGGCGAGCCGCCCCAGCAGCTGCCGCGCCCGGTCATGGTGGTGCAGCCGCAGCCGGCCAGCGAGGCACGCGAGAGCTATCCCGGCGAAGTGCACGCGCGCTACGAGCCTGAGCTGGCCTTCCGCATCGGTGGCAAGGTCGTCGAGCGCCTGGTCGAAGCGGGCGACCGCGTACGCAAGGATCAGCCCCTGGCACGTCTCGATCCGCAGGACGTGCGGCTGCAGCTGGACGGCATGCGTGCGCAGGTGGCGGCGGCGGAAGCCAATCTGCGCGTGGCCAAGGCCGAACATGACCGTTACAAGGCGCTGCTCGGTCGCCAGCTGGTCAGCCAGTCGCAGTTCGATAATGCCGACAACGCCTATCGCGCCGCGGCTGCTCGTTTGCAGCAGGCACGCGCCGAGTTCGATGTGGCTAGCAACCAGGTCGATTACGCGGTACTGCGCGCCACCCGCGATGGCTTGATCGCGCAGCGTCGAGTCGAGGTCGGGCAGGTGGTCGCTGCGGGGCAGACCGCGTTCGTACTGGCGGCGGATGGCGAGCGGGAAGTGGCCATCGATCTGCCGGAGCAATCGCTGGAGCGCTACCGGGTTGGTCAGGACGTCGAGGTCGAACTCTGGTCGCAACCGGGGCGCCACTATCTCGGCAAGATTCGCGAACTCTCGCCAGCCGCCGATGCGCAGTCGCGGACCTATTCCGCGCGTGTCGCCTTCAGCGAACAAGAGGTGCCAGCCGAGCTGGGGCAGAGTGCGCTGGTGAGCATTCGCCGCGACGGTGAGGTGTCACTGGCGGTGCCGCTGTCAGCGCTGAGTGCGGAAAAGGGCCGGGCACATGTCTGGCGACTCAGAGCCGATTTCACCGTGGAGCGTGTCGAGGTTCGGGCCGGGCCGTTCGGTGAACAGCTGGTGCCAGTCCTCGAAGGGCTGGAGGCCGACGACTGGGTCGTCCTGGCCGGGGTGCAGTTGCTCAGCGATAACCAGCCGGTTCGCCCGGTGGATCGCCACAATCGCCCCGTCGAGCTGGCCGCCCAGGAGTAATCGCGATGCGCTTCAATCTCTCCGCCTGGGCGCTGCAGAACCGGCAGATCGTCGTCTATCTTATGCTGCTGCTGGCAATCGTCGGTGCGCTGTCCTACAGCAAGCTCGGCCAGAGCGAGGACCCGCCATTCACCTTCAAGGCCATGGTCATCCAGACGCGATGGCCTGGCGCTACCGCCGAGGAAATGTCGCGTCAGGTCACCGAGCGCATCGAGAAGAAGTTGATGGAGACCGGCGAGTACGAGCGCATCGTCTCGTTCTCCCGGCCGGGTGAATCCAACGTCACCTTCATGGCGCGTGACTCGATGCGCTCGAAGGACATTCCCGAGCTCTGGTACCAGATTCGCAAGAAGATCGGCGACATTCGCCACACCTTGCCGCCGGGCGTGCAGGGGCCGTTCTTCAACGACGAGTTCGGCACCACCTTTGGCAACATCTACGCCCTGACCGGCGATGGTTTCGACTACGCAATCCTCAAGGACTACGCCGATCGCATCCAGCTGCAACTGCAGCGGGTGAAGAACGTCGGCAAGGTCGAGCTGATCGGACTGCAGGACGAGAAAATCTGGATCGAACTCTCCAACGTCAAACTGGCCACGCTCGGTGTTCCGCTGGAAGCCGTGCGCCAGGCGCTGGAGGCGCAGAACGCGGTGACTGCCGCCGGTTTCGTCGAGACGATCAGCGATCGGGTGCAGCTGCGTGTCACCGGTAGCTTCGAGACGGTCAAGGAGATTCGTGATTTCCCCATCCGCGTTGCCGGGCGCACCTTCCGTATCGGCGATGTTGCCGAGGTGCATCGCGGCTTCAACGACCCGCCCGCGCCGCGCATGCGCTTCATGGGTGAGCCGGCGCTGGGGCTGGCGGTGTCGATGAAAAGCGGAGGCGACATCCTAATGCTCGGCGATGCGCTGGAGCAGGAGTTCGCTCGCCTGCAGCAGGAGCTCCCGGCGGGGATGCAGCTGCGCAAGGTCTCGGATCAGCCCGCTGCGGTGAAGACCAGCGTCGGTGAATTCGTCAAGGTGCTGATCGAGGCGCTGGTGATCGTGTTGCTGGTGAGTTTCTTCTCGCTCGGCGTGCGTACCGGACTGGTGGTGGCGCTGTCGATTCCGTTGGTGCTGGCGATGACTTTCGCCACCATGAGCTATCTGGACATCGGCCTGCACAAGATTTCCCTTGGTGCCCTGGTGCTGGCCCTCGGCCTGATGGTGGATGACGCGATCATTGCGGTGGAAATGATGGCGATCAAGATGGAGCAGGGCTACGACCGCCTCAAGGCCGCCAGCTTCGCCTGGACCAGCACGGCGTTCCCGATGCTGACCGGCACCCTGATCACCGCGGCGGGTTTCCTACCGATTGCCACCGCCAATTCCAGTACCGGCGAATACACCCGTTCGATCTTTCAGGTGGTGGCCATCTCACTGATCGCTTCGTGGATCGCCGCGGTGATGTTCGTGCCGCTGATTGGCGAAAAGTTGCTGCCGGATATGGCCAAGAAAACTGCGCACAAGCACGGCGGAAGCAGTGACGGCCACGATCCCTACGCCACGCCGTTCTACCAGCGCGTGCGTCGCGTGGTGACCTTCTGCGTGCGCCGGCGCAAGACCGTCATCCTGCTCACCCTGGCGATCTTCGCCGCAGCGGTGGTGCTGTTCCGCCTGGTGCCGCAACAGTTCTTCCCCGCGTCCGGCCGCCTCGAACTGATGGTCGATCTCAAACTGGCCGAAGGCGCGTCGTTGAAGGCGACCGAAGCGGAGGTGGCGCGGCTGGAACAGCTGCTCAAGGAACGGGCTGGCATCGACAACTACGTGGCCTACGTCGGCACCGGCTCGCCGCGTTTCTACCTGCCGCTGGATCAGCAGCTGCCGGCGACCAGCTTCGCCCAGTTCGTTGTGCTGGCCGACAGCATCGAATCCCGCGAGGCCCTGCGCAGCTGGCTGATCGAACGCATGCGCGAGGATTTCCCGACTCTGCGCGGCCGCGTCACGCGACTGGAAAACGGCCCGCCTGTGGGCTATCCGGTGCAGTTCCGTGTCACCGGCGAGCACATCGATGTGGTGCGTGGGCTGGCCCGTCAGGTCGCCGCCAAGGTCAACGAGAACCCGCATGTCGCCAACGTTCATCTGGACTGGCAGGAACCGAGCAAGATGGTGCGCCTGAACGTCGATCAGGATCGCGCCCGGGCGCTGGGCGTGACCACCGCCGAACTGTCCGGCTTCCTGCGACGCACCTTCACTGGTAGCAGCGTCAGCCAGTTCCGCGAAGACAACGAACTGATCGAGATCCTCCTGCGCGGCACCGAGCGCGAACGGCTCGAGCTGTCGATGCTGCCGAGTCTGGCGATTCCCACCGAGAGCGGCCGCAGCGTACCGCTGTCGCAGGTGGCGACGCTGGAGTACGGCTTCGAGGAAGGCGTGATCTGGCACCGCAACCGCCTACCTACGGTCACCGTGCGCGCCGATGTGTACGGAGAGCAGCAGCCTGCGGCACTGGTGCGTGAGATCGAGCCGACCCTGGCGGACATTCGCGATCAGTTGCCCGGCGGCTACCTGCTCGAGGTCGGCGGCACGGTGGAGGACTCCGAGCGCGGCCAGCGCTCGGTGAATGCCGGCATGCCGCTGTTCGTCATCGTCGTGATGACCCTGCTGATGGCGCAGCTCAAGAGCTTCTCGCGTTCGGCCATGGTGTTTCTCACCGCGCCGCTGGGCATCATCGGTGTGGCGCTGTTCCTGCTGCTGTTCGGTCAGCCGTTCGGTTTCGTCGCCATGCTCGGCACCATCGCGCTGTCGGGGATGATCATGCGCAATTCGGTGATTCTGGTGGACCAGATCGAGCAGGACATCGGTGCCGGTCAGGCGCGCTTCACCGCCATCGTCGATGCCACCGTGCGGCGCTTCCGGCCCATCGTGCTGACTGCGCTGGCGTCGGTACTGGCGATGATTCCGCTGTCGCGCAGTATCTTCTTCGGGCCGATGGCGGTGGCGATCATGGGGGGGCTGATCGTTGCCACGGCGCTGACGCTGCTGTTCCTGCCGGCCCTGTATGCCGCCTGGTTCAAGGTACGCGAAGAAGAAGTCAGCACCCTCTGAACGGCAAGAGGGCGCGCCCACTGCGGCGCTCCTAGATGCCGGCGGCTTCGAGTAGTCGCTCGGCGGCGACTTTCGCGTCCCGTGCCTGCTCGCCCGGCCCCTCGATATGCGCCATGCTCAGCGCGCCTTCGAGCAGATACTGCAGTTGGCGCGCCAGCTGCAGCGGCTGCGGCGCGTTCAGGCGTTCCAGCAGCTCGCGCAGGTAGGCCAGCAGCTCTGCCTTGTAGGCGGACGAGCGGCGGTGAATCGGGTGGTCACGGTCGTGATATTCGGCCGCTGCGTTGATGAACAGGCAGCCGCAGAAGGCGTCGTTGCCGTGAATCATGCCGTGCAATCCATCGAAAATCCCCAGTAGCGCCTCACGCGGCGGCAGCCTGGTGGCGCGTTCGCGCAGGCGCGTCAGCATCAGCTCGTGGCGCGCTTCCAGCACGGCCAGGATCAGTTCGTCCTTGGACTTGAAGTGCTTGTACAGCGTCATCTTGGCCACACCGGATTCGGCCAGGATGCGATCGATGCCGGTGGCGTGATAACCCTCGCGATAGAACAGATTTTCTGCGGTGTTGAGCAGCTGGTCGCGCTTGTTCGATGCCATGGATACCTCCTGTGGTTCGACATTATGCGGGAGCGCTCGCGGCTTGCTCCAGTTGGGCGGAGTTGCGTTGGTGCTTGCAGCATACAGACAGGTCTGTCTATTATCCAGTCGCAGCCAATCACGAGGGCAACACCATGAAGCTTTACGACCTGACGCTATCCGGCAATTGCCACAAGGTTCGCCTGTTTCTCAGTCTGATCGGCCAGCCGGTGGAGCTGGTGCCGGTGAATCTGCTGGCGGGTGAGCACAAGCAGCCGGCGTTTCGTGAAATCAACCCGCGCGGACAGATTCCGGTACTCGAGGACGGCGAATTTCGACTGGGGGATTCCCAAGCGATCCTGGTCTATCTGGCCCAGCGTTATGCCAGTGAGTGGTACCCGCAGGATGCCGAGACCCAAGGCCACATCGCCAACTGGCTGAGTTTCGCCGCCAACGAGGTGCAGCATGGCCCGGCCACTGTGCGCCTGGGCAAACTGTTCGGCCTTCCTATCGACCAGTCGCTGGCCCAGGCTCGTGCGGCCAGCGCCTTGCGCACGCTTGAACGGCATCTTGCGCAGCACGTCTGGCTCGCGCAGACGAATGAACCGACCATCGCCGATATCGCCGTTTACCCCAACGTCGCGCTGGGCGGTGACGGCGGGCTCGATCTGGCAGCCCATCCGGCGCTGCAGGCCTGGTTCGCCCGCGTCCGCGCGCTGCCGGGTTATGTCGGCATGCCGGGGCTGTGACGCCATGAACGCGCAGAATGGCCGGATGCCCGGCGAGCGGGGCAGGCACTCGAGCCGACGGGTCGGAGCATCACTGCTGCTGGTGATCGGACTGGCAGCCTCGCTGTTTGGCTTCGTCGAAAATGCTTCGGCTGCGCAAGGGTTGCGCTTCAGCCTGGTGAAGACCGCACAGAGCGACAGTGGCGACTTTCTGTTGGGGCGGAACGGTTGGCAGGAGGCGCCGCCGACTCAGCACATCGCGATCCTGATCGAGCATCGCGGCAGCCGCTTGCTGTTCGGTACGGGGCTCGGCCGACAGATCGACGCGCAACTGGACGCCGAGGTGCCCTGGCGAACCAAGCGCTATGCGAACCTGCGCCCCGTGCGCGATCAGCTGGAGCAGGACGGACTTGAGATCGACCGTATCGTGCTGGGTTGCGTGCGCTGGGAGCACGCTTCGGGGCTGGCCGACTACCCCGAAGTGCCGGTACTGGCCAGCGCGGACAGCCTGAGCTATCTGGAGGCCGCCACGCCGCCCGCGGTGTTGCCCAGCCAGTTTCGCCACCCGGTCCGCTGGCAGTCGCTGCAATTCCAGGCGAGCCCCTATCGGCAGCACCGTCGCAGCCTGGATCTGTTCGGCGACGGCCAGGTCGTACTGGTACCGCTGGACGGCCATGGGGCGGTCGGCCTGTTCCTCACACTCGCCGATGGCCGCCGTTTCTTTTTTCGTGGCGACCGCCTGGGGCAGGGCGCCGGCGATGCGCCAGAGGACGTTAGCGCGCTGCAGGATGCCAACACCCAGGCTTCGCTCGGCTTCTATCCACGCTGGGTGGAGTGAGCCGGACACTAAAAAACAGCGCGGCCGCTGCGGATTTGGGCGATGCTTAGGGCATGGGAATGAGCGATCTGCCGCGCGACGGCGCCGCCCCGATCGCCAGCCCCGTGCCCAATGGCCGAAGTAGGTCTGCCGCTGTGAAGACGGATAGCTACGCGCCTCTGGCGAGTGTCATCGACTTGTTGCTGGATGCCATCTGCGTGGTCGATGCGCAGGGCAACTTCGTTTATGTCAGCGCCGCCTGCGAGCGCATCTTCGGCTATACGCCGCAGGAGATGCTCGGCAAGCGAATGATCGAGATGGTCTATCCCGAAGACCGCGCCCGGACCCTGGCCGCCGCCAAGGAGGTCATGGCCGATCAGCCGCTGCTGCACTTCGAGAACCGCTACGTGCGCAAGGACGGCGGTGTCGTGCACATCATGTGGTCGGCCTGCTGGTCGACCGATAACAAGCTGCGCATCGGCGTGGCGCGCGACATCACCCAGCGCAAGCAATCCGAAGCGATGCAAGCGGCGCTCTATTCGATCTCCGAGGCGGCGCACGGGGCCAAGGACCTCGCAGCGCTGTATCAGCAGATTCATCTGACCATTGCCCAGCTGCTGCCGGTGGACGATTTCATCGTCGCCATCCGCAACGCAGCCCACGGCGAGCTGACTTATCCCTACCAGGCGCTGGCGCTCGATTCGACCGATCCGCCGGCGGAGCCTGCGGCTTCCCTGTGCTTTTCCGTCCTGCATGGCGCGCAGTCGTTGCGCTTCAACGCTGACTCGATGCGTGCGCTGGCGCTTCCGCTTGGAGACGGGGATATCCATGCCTGGTGGCTGGGCGTGCCGCTCAACTCGAGCGAGGGCGTGATCGGTGTGCTGTTGCTCAAGAGCATGGCGGCACCCTACACCGAGAAGGATCAGGAGCTGCTGCAATTCGTTTCTACCCAAGTGGTCACGGCAATCGAGCGCAAGCAGCTGTATGCGCGCCTGCACCGGATGGCGCAGTACGACGAACTCACCGGCCTGCCGAACCGCGCCTGCTTTCGCGACCGGCTGGACACGGCCCTGGCGCGGGTGCGCCGCAATGGCGGACGCGTCGCCTTGCTCTTTGTGGATCTGGATCGCTTCAAGCAGGTCAACGATACCTATGGCCATAGTGGCGGCGACCAGCTGCTGCGTGCAGTGGCGGATCGCCTCACGCACTGCGTGCGCGACACCGATACCGTGGCACGGCTGGGCGGCGATGAGTTCGTGGTGCTGCTGGAAAGCATCGCCGAGGCAGAGGATGCCCGCCGCGTCGTCGACAAGATCCGCGCCGCCTTCGAGCAGCCGATGCAGATCGCCGCGCACAGCCTCGATATCGGCTTGAGCATCGGCACCGCGCTCTATCCCGAAGATGGTGATGCGGAGGCCCAGCTGCTCAAGCGGGCCGATGAGCGCATGTACCTGATGAAGAGCGGCCGCGGGCAGCAGCCGGTGGATTGCGACTGACCTCAAAACGATTTCAGCATCCTGCCCAGCAATTCCATCGCCTGCTCGCTGCGGGCGTCCCATGGATGGCCATGATTCAGCCGCGCACAGTTGCGAAAGCGTTGGGTCGCCGAAAAGATCGGCCCCGGTGCCAGGCTGATGCCCTGGGCCAGCGCCAGTTGCAGCAGCTGCAGCGAATCCACCTGCTCGGGAAATTCGAACCAGAGAAAGTAACCGCCGCTGGGCCGCGTGACCCGCGTGCTCGCCGGAAAGTGGCGCGCGGCAGAGGCGAGCATCGCACCCTGCTGCATCTCCAGCGCGTGACGCAGCTTGCGCAGGTGACGGTCGTAGCCGCCATGTTGCAGGTAATCGGCGATGGCGGCCTGCGCCGGCACGGAAGGGGAAATGGTGGTCATCAACTTGAGCCGGGCGATCTGCTCGGCATAGCGACCGCCGGCGACCCAGCCGACCCGATAACCGGGCGCCAGGCTCTTGGAGAACGAGCCGCAGTGCATCACCAGGCCTTCGCGATCATGGCTCTTCACCGGCTTGGGTGGCTCACGGGTGAAGTACAGTTCGGCATAGACGTCATCCTCGATCAGCGGCACCTGATGACGCCGCAACAGCTCATAGAGCTGCTGTTTTTTCACCTCGCCCATGCTCGCGCCCAGCGGGTTCTGCAGACTGCTCATGAACCAGCAGGCCTTGATCGGCAGATGCGCGAGGCGGTCGCCGAGAATCTCCAGATCGATGCCTTCGCGTGGGTGCACCGGAATCTCCACCGCCTTGAGCTTGAGCCGTTCCAGCACCTGCAGCGTGGCGTAGAACGCCGGTGACTCGATCGCCACCAGATCACCCGGTTCGGTCACCACCTGCAGACAGAGATTGAGAGCCTCCATCGCACCGGTGGTGATCACCAGTTCGTCCATCGGCAGCATCACGCCGCTGACCATGTAGCGCAGGGCTATCTGTCGGCGCAGGTCCGGGTTGCTTGCGGTCATTTCGGCGATTACCTCGCGCGCCGGCATGTCGCGCACGCTTTGCGCCATCGAGCGCGCCAGGCGTTGTAGAGGAAACAGCTCGGGGCTGGGGAAGGCCGAACCGAAGGGTACCGTGGCCGGATCGCGCAGTGAGGCGAGCACCGAGAACACCAGCTCGCTGACGCCCACCTCGGTGGTTTCCGCCGGACGCAGGCTGATGTCCGGCTCGTGCAACGGACGCTTGGCATGTTCGCGGACGAAATAGCCCGAACGTGCCCGGGCCTGGATCAGCCCACGATCTTCCAAGAGGTAGTAGGCCTGGAACACGGTGGACGGGCTGACGCCATAGGTGCGGCTGGCGTGGCGCACCGAGGGCACCTTTTCTCCCGGCGCGAGCACGCCGCTGCGGATCAGTTCGGCAATCTCGTCGGCGAATTTCTCGTAGCGCTTCATCGTGTCCGGGCCGTGGCGGTTGGGCATGGCCAGTCTACTGGCGCAGCGCCGCGATGGGGGCGACGAAGGTGCTCGGTGTGCTCACCCGGCTGTCCGGCTCGGCCAGGTCGCTGAGCTGGAAGTGCAGCTCGCGACTGAAGTCCCCGGCGTTGTCGAGCAGCGCCACGCTGACCGGCAGATCGGCGATCTCACCCGCTGCCAGGGCGATCTCACGCGGGCCCTGCAGCGAGAAGGGGCCGCCTTCCAATGTCAGCGCGTAGCGGCGCGGTTGCTGCGTCTTGTTGATCAGCTTGAGGCGATACATGTTCTCGATCTGCCCCTGCATGTTCTCGCGGTACAGGGTGCGGTCGCGGGTGACGTCCAGCTGCAGCTGCGGCCGCGCGTCCAGTGCCCAGATGAAGGCTGCAATCATCGCCGTCAGCGCCACGGCATAGCCGACCAGCCGTGGACGGAAGAAACGGGTGGCACCGCCCTTGAGCGCGCGTTCGGAGGTGTAGCGCAGCAGGCCACGGGCGTAACCCATCCGGTCCATGACGCTGTCGCAGACATCGATGCAGGCGCCGCAGCTGATGCAGTCCAGCTGCAGGCCGTCGCGGATGTCGATGCCGGTGGGGCAGACCTGAACGCACAGTGTGCAATCGACGCAGTCACCGAGGCCCTGCGCGCGCGGGTCGGCGCCCTTGCGCCGCGCACCACGGTTCTCGCCGCGACCGGCATCGTAGGAAACCAGCAGGGTGTCTGCATCGAACATCACGCTCTGGAAGCGCGAGTAGGGGCACATGTGCAGGCACACCTGCTCGCGCAGCCAGCCGGCGTTGATGTAGGTCGCGGCAGTGAAGAACAGCAACCAGAAGGCGGTGGTGGTACCGAGCTCGAAGCGGGCGAAGTCGGCCACCAGTTCGCGTACCGGGGTGAAATAGCCGACGAAGGCCAGCGCCGTGGCCAGGCTGATCGCCAGCCATAGCGCATGCTTGGCGCTGCGGCGCAGCAGCTTGCTGGCGGACCAGGGCGCGGCGTCGAGCTTGATGCGCTGCAGGCGATCGCCTTCGGTGATCTTTTCCACCCACATGAACATCCAGGTCCAGCTGCTCTGCGGGCAGGCATAGCCGCACCAGATGCGCCCGGCCAGCACGGTGATGAAGAACAGGCCGAAGGCGGCGATGATCAGGATCGCCGAGAGCAGGATGAAATCCTGCGGCCAGAAGGTGGCGCCGAAGATGTGGAACTGCTGCTGGTCCAGATCCCACAGCACCGCCTGGCGCCCGTTCCAGTTCGGCCAGACGGTGCCGAAGTAGAGCAGCATCAGCAGCGCGCCGCCTAACAGGCGCAGGTTGCGGAAGCGGCCGCTGAAACTACGCGTATGAATTGGGCCGCCGCTCTGCGCGGGCGTCAGGCGGATCGGTTGGCTGGGATCAACGGTTTCGATGATCTGCGCGGGTATGCGGTCGGTCATTTGGCTTCGCCCCATAGGCAGTTCAGGCGAGGCGGATGATCCGCGTCGAGATCGATGCATAACAGACTCAGATGCGACGGCTAAATACGGATCAGATGAGCCGCGGCGGCACTACCGGAACGCAGGCACCGCTAGGCTTTGACCTGCGTCAGCGGAAGCTGTCGGGATCGGCTGATCCGCTTTTTTCGTGCGCATCTGATGCTGTTCTGTCGTCGCCAAGCCGGCCATAGTCGAGGCCTTTTGCCGAGTGAAGAGGAGCCACCGCATGATTCATCCAATGCTGCCGAGGGAGTACCGCCGATGATTCTCCAAGGCCTGACCTGGCTCGTGCTGCTGCAACTGCTCGGCAACCTGATCAATCTGGTGCTGCTGCCGGCATTGCCGGGGCCGATCATCGGCATGTTGTTGCTGTTCGGCCTGCTGTTGCTGCGCCGCAGCATTCCCGAATCGCTGGAGAAGACCGCGGCGCTGTTGCTGCAGTATCTGCCGCTGCTGCTCATCGTGCCGGCCGCCGGAATCATGACCAGCGCCGGCGCGCTGTTGGATGACCTGCCGGCCATCGCCGCCGGGCTGGTGCTGTCCTTGCTGATCACCGTGCCGTTCTGCGGCTGGTTGATGCAGCGGCTGATTCGCCGGCTCGACCTCAAGCGGGAGGATAAGGCATGAGCGTATTCGACTGGCGCACCGCCTGGGCGGCCATTGTCGTGCACCCACTGTTCGCCGTGGCGTTGACCCTGATCGCCTTCCAGCTGGCGCTGATGCTTTACCGGCGCAGCGGCTGGCTGGTCTTGCAGCCGGTGATGGTGGGCATGCTGCTGGTGGTCGCCACGCTGACCCTGGTGGATCTGGACTATGCCCGCTACCGCGAGGGCGCCGCGCTGATCGCCATGCTGCTCGGCCCGGCGACCGTGGCGCTGGCGGTGCCGCTGCATCGCCACCTCAAGCGGATTCAGCAATTGTTCTGGCCAATCGTCATCACCCTGGCTGTGGGCGGCGTGCTCAGCGTGGTACTGACGCTGGCGATCGCCTGGGCGCTGGGTGCGCAGCTGCCGGTGCTGATGAGCCTGGCGCCGAAGTCGGCGACCATGCCGATCGCCATGCTGGTGGCCGAGCAGCTCGGTGGGCTGGCCTCGTTGGCCGCGGTGTTCGTCATGCTCACCGGCGTCATCGGCACCGCGTTGGGGCCGCTGCTGCTGCGCTGGGCTGGCGTCGAGCATCCCGCTGCGCGAGGCCTGAGTTATGGCATCAACGCGCATGCCATCGGTACCGCACGGGCGCTGGAGGAGGGCGATGAATGCGGCGCTTTCGCCGCGCTGGGCATGAGCCTGCTGGGCATCCTGATCGCGCTATTGCTGCCGTTTGCCCTGGGCTGATGTGCGGCGCCGTCGCAAGCAGGTGAAGCGGACGGATTCCGGGCCCTTCAGCCTTCACGCACCACTGGCTAGCACCCCGTCGGCCCGGTTAGAGTAGGCGGCGGTCGCTTGACCGTGCACAGGGTGCAAACCATGAAATTGCGGATGTTCCAGGTCGATGCTTTCACCGCTGAACGTTTCCGGGGCAATCCCGCGGCGGTGATCCCCTTGCAGGCCTGGCTGGCGGACGAGCTGATGCAAGCCATCGCCGTCGAAAACAACCTTTCCGAGACGGCCTTCTTCGTTCGCGAGGCGGACGGGGCCTTTCATATCCGCTGGTTCTCGCCACTGACTGAAATCGACTTCTGCGGCCATGCCACGCTGGCCAGCGCCTTCGTGCTGCTGGAACAGGGGCTGGCCCAGGCGCCGCTGACCTTCCGCGCCGCTGCCGTGGGCGATCTGACTGTGCAGCGGCGGGCTGATGGTCTGCTGGAAATGAGCTTCCCCAATCGTGCGCCGGAGCCAGTTGCCGAACCGCCGGCGGTATTGTTGCAGGGGCTTGGGTGCGCGCCGGAGGCGGTGCTGCGCAATCGGCAGGCGTGGTTCGCCGTCTACGGTGACGAGCAGCAGGTGCGTGCCCTGGTCCCCGACCTCGAGGCGCTGCGCACGCTGGCGCCCTTGGATGTGGTGGTGACCGCGCCGGGACGCGCACAGGATTTCGCCTCCCGTTATTTCTGGCCAGCCAACGGCGGCGACGAGGACCCGGTCACCGGCTCCATCCATGCCGGGCTCGCCCCCTACTGGGCCGAGCGGCTGGGGCGTAACGAGCTGGTGGCGCTGCAGGCTTCGAAACGTAGCGGCATCCTGCATTGCCGGGTCGAAGCGGATCGTGTGATGGTGGCCGGGCAGGCCGTGCTTTATCTCGACGGCACCATCGAACTTTAAAAATAGTCGGCGGTTGCAGGAGCTGAGTGCAACACGGTTATTGAATTGAAACCGGAGCATCATGCCGCATTGCCATGGCATTTTGCATGACCTCTCCCATCACCTCGATGGGGCATTTGAAGTCGAAGCGCTTG
>Ga0315336_1000626_pt1 | contig 89838 bp, 82 predicted proteins | sample ASW5metaG_FD_204512 | JGI IMG/M metagenome (GOLD analysis project Ga0315336, IMG submission 204512) | Ammonia-oxidizing marine archaeal communities from Monterey Bay, California, United States - ASW #5 | ecosystem: Environmental > Aquatic > Marine > Intertidal zone | place: USA: California...
AAAGGCCCGGCCAGTCACCAACGCCACCGTCGGCACCAGGCCGGATAGCCTCGCGTAAGTGACGAACCCGGGATTTTCCGGCCGGCCGGCGACCAGCATGTCGTGCGGCCGGGCACCGCCGCCGTCCCACCAACCGACGACGGGCCAGCGATTGCGCTCCGCCAACCCGTACATGCGGTCCATCTTACGGTGATTGGTGGCACCCTGCGTGCCGGCGAACACCATGTAGTCGTAAGCCACCAGCACCACCGGGCGATCGTCGACTTTTGCCGTGCCCATGACCAACCCGTCGGCCGGCCCGGTCATGTCAGGACGCGCCGGTTTGGCCAGGCCGCCATATTCAACGAAGCTGTCGGCATCGGCCAGGGCGGCGATGTTTTCACGCGCGGTATTGCGCCCCCGCGCCCGCTGCTTGGCGACGGCCTCAGGCCGCGCCGCATCTTGCAGCGCCTCTCGGGCCGCGATGACCTTGGATAAGTCTTCGCGCTCGTCAGGCATCATTCCTGGCCGGCAACGTCTCAAGAAAGTTCAGGACCGCCACCGTGAAGGTGTCGTTGTCGTCACCGGCGACCATGTGATCGGCCTCCGAGACATCGACGAAGCGGGCGTTTGGCACTGCCGCCACAAATTCCTCGGCAACCGCCGGCGACACCAGTTGGCTGAGCTTGCCGCGCACCAGCAAGATCGGGCACTTGACGTTCTTCGCCGCTGCATAGAGCCGGTCGGGATCGCGGTCTTCCATGTTGCGGTTGCTTTCCTCCATGAATACCGGATCCCAGTGCCAATAAAGCCGGCCATCGTCGCGCCGGCGCAGGTTCTTGCGCAGCCCGGCCAAATTGCGCGGCCGGCGCCGGTGCGGCAGGTAGGCGGCGATGGCGTCCGCCGCCTCGTCGGCCGAGCCAAATCCGGAATTCATATGGGCGCGCATGAACGACACGATGTGATCGACGCCGGCTTGCTCCATGCGCGGCGTCACGTCGACCAGCACCAGGGCGCTGAGTTCGAGCCCGATTTCGCCGGCGGCGACGATGCCCGACATGCCGCCGAGGGAAGCGCCGACGATAACCGGCGGTGACGGTGCGCTGGCCGACAGCGCCTGGAGATCGGCGGCAAATACCGCCAAACGATAATCGCCGGCCGCCGACCAGTCGCTGTCGCCGTGACCACGCATATCAAGCGCCAGGGCATACCAGCCGCGCCGCGCCAGTGCCGCGGCCGTGCCGCCCCAGGCATGGCGGGTCTGGCCGCCGCCATGGGCCAAAATGACCCATGGTGCCGACGGATCGCCATAGCGATCGACGGTCAACATCACGCCGTCGGCGCCGGCCAATCGACAGGTTTCGACGGCCGCTTCTGCGGTATTGCTATCGTTCATTCGGCGGCTTCGGCATCCAAGGAGATCGGCTTGCCGTCGACGCGTACCTCACCCTTGTCATTGTCGACGGTGAGATAATGATCGTAATAGGTGAGCGTCGGCTTGGCGCCGAAGCGTTCCTCTATCCAGACCCACCATTCGTCGGTGTACCAGGCATCGGCGGCTTCACGGGATTCCCACAGATAAACGCCGCCACCGCCTTCTTCGCCGTTCAGATAGTCCTTGCGGATCAGCCCCTTCAAGCCAACGTAGGTCGGCGCCGATTTCTTGCCGCCTTCTATGGCCTGTTCCTTGCTCGCCTTGCCGCCGGCGCGCGGGATCTCAACAATGGCTATCAACATGATCGTATTCTCCCAGCTCTCGATTTTTATTGCTCAATCCACTTTGGTGACGATCGACGCGCCGCTCCGCTTGTAGGCTTGCCGGCGCTCCTCGCTCCAACTGTCCATTTCCTCTTCAGGTACACCGACCATGAGGCCGCGATGCACGCCGGGCCGGGCGCGCAGGCGTTTCTGCCAGGCCTGCAGATTGTCCAAACCGTCGGTCGGGACCTTCGCCCATTTGTGCGCCCGCACCCACGGAAAGATCGCGAAATCGGCAATCGATATGTCGTCGCAGACATAGTCCCGGCCAACCAAACGCTGATCCAAGACTTCGAACAGCCGCCGGCTCTCGCGGCCGTAACGCGCCTTGGCATAGGGCACGTCCTCAGCGATATAGCGGTTAAACGATACGCATTGACCGAGCATCGGGCCAATATTCGCCATTTGCCAGTGCAGCCATTGCAGCACCTGCCATTTCTTCTGTGGATCATCGGGTAGAAATTGGCCGGTCTTTTCGGCCAGGTAATGCAGGATGGCGCCGGATTCGAAAACCTGAAAACCGTCATCGACGATGGCGGGAATGCGCGAATTGGGGTTGATCGCGGCATACCAATCCTCGAACTGCACACCGGTCGAGAGGTCGAGGGCGTGCACGTTGTATTGCAAGCCGCACTCCTCCAACATGATGGTGGCCTTCCAGCCGTTCGGCGTCGCCGACGTATAGAGTTCGATCATTCTGCGGTTCGCCCTTTCTTTTCCCCGGCGTATTATAGAACGGCGCCGCCGACGCACTGAAGGGGCGCCCGGAATTTAGCTGGCATCGCAGATTAAGGAGGCCCGTCATGCCTGGTCCGACAATTGCCCTGGTCGGCATGCTGCTGGAAAGCAATGCCTTCGCACCGGTCACGACGGAGGCCGACTTTCGCGGCAGCCTTTACATGGAAGGCGATGCCATGGTCGCGGATGCGCGCCTGGCGATCTCTCGCGTGCCGAAAGAGCTTTGCGGCTTCGTACAGGCCATGGACGACACCGGACCTTGGACGCCGTTGCCCCTGTTGATCACCGGCAGCGGGCCATGGGGCCCGGCCGACCAGACTTTCGTCGATTATTGCCGCGACCGCATGGTGCAGATGCTTGCGGAGGCAGGCCCGGTCGACGGCATCTATGTCGCCAACCATGGCGCCATGACCGCGACCGGATCGCTCGATCCGGATGGCGACATGCTGGCGGCGCTGCGTGCCCAAGTTGGTGGCGACACGCCGATCGTCGTCACCCTGGACCTGCATGCGAACATTTCGCAGGCCATGGCCGACGCTGCCCATATGATCGTCGGCTACCGCACCAACCCCCACGTCGACATGCTGGCCCGCGGTGAGGAAGCCGCCTTTGCCATGCGCCGCATGATCGCCGGCCAAAGGCCGGAAAGCGCGTTGGTGAAATTGCCGCTGGTGCCGCCAAGCGTGACCCTGTTGACCGCCGATGGCCCGTACGGCGACTTGATTGATTACGGTCAACGTCGCCTGGCGGAATCGAGCGGTGCCATCCTCAACGTTTCGGTGTTCGGCGGCTTCGCCTTTTCCGATGCGCCGAAGACCGGGGTTTCCGTCGTCGTGACGGCGCGATCGGACCGCACCGCCGCCGAGCGCCTGGCGCGAGAGATCGCCGACAAGGCCTGGGCCATACGAGCCCGCTTCAAGAAGGACCTTATGTCGATCGAAGAGGCCGTGGCGGAAGCCGCTCACGTGGCCGGAGACCCAGACCGGCCCGCACTGATATTTTCGGACGCCGGCGACAATCCCGGTGGCGGCGGCGAAGGCCGGACCACCTGGCTTTTGGATGCCCTGTCCAAGGCCAGCGTTGACGGCGTGCTGTATGGCTCGTTTTTCGATCCGGCCCTGGCGGCGGAAGCCGCGGCGCTCGGCATCGGCGCCGAATTCGACGCCCGTTTCAACCGCGATGTCGAGACCGCGACGTCGAAACCGATCACCCTGCCCGCCCGGGTCACGGCAATCCTCGACCATCCGATCAGCGGCCGGCGCGGCATCTATGCCGGGCGCCGGGTCGATTTGTCACCGGCCGTTGCTCTCGAACTTGGCGACGGCGGCATCACCGCCATCGTCATTTCGGCCCGGCATCAGACCGCCGATCCGTTGTTCTTCGAAGCCTTCGGCCTGGATATCGCCGCGGCCCGGGTCGTCTGCGTCAAATCCCGCGGGCACTTTCGCGCCGGCTTCGACGAATGGTTCGCGCCTGACCAGGTCCGCGAAGTCGACACCGCCGGCCTGACAGCGCCGGTGCTCGACCGCTTCGACTGGAAGGGCCTGGCGCGGCCGGTCTATCCGCTCGACCCGGACACCGTCTGGTCGGCCAACGACTAAAGCCGGGCTTCCAGCTCGTGGCGCTGGACCTTACCGGTGGTCGAGCGCGGCAGGTCGGCATCCTCCAAGAAGATGATGTCCTTGGGACGCTTGTAGCGCGACAGATCGGCCTGGCAGATTTCGTAGAGTTCATCGGCGGTAAGCGCCGGATCGGTTCGAACCACGAAGGCCACCGGCACTTCACCCCAGCGGTCGTCACTTCGGCGCACCACCACGGCCTCGCTGACCCGCTCATCCTTGACCAGCACTTGTTCGATCTCGGCAGGATAAATGTTTTCGCCGCCCGACTTGATCATGTATTTGACCCGGTCGACGTAATCCAAGGTGCCGTCGGCGTTTCGGCGCAACACGTCGCCCATATGGAACCAGCCGTTTCGAAAATCATGGGCGTTGGTTTCTTCGGCGTTCCAATAGCCGCTGAACAATGTCGGACCGCGCAAGGCCACCTCGCCCGGCGTGCCGATCGGCACGTCGTTATCGTCCGGATCGACCAACCGCAAATCGCAAAACGCGCTTTGGCGCTTCGACAGCACGGTCGGTGCGACGCCAATGGGAAGGGTCGAGCCCGTCGCCGGCGGCAGGCCGGTTTCGGTGGCGCCGAAGGTGTTGAGATAGGGCGCGTTCAAAAGTTTCGTGACGTCGGCGAGATCCTGGCGCGGCACCAGATCAGCCATGGCGCCACAGACGCCGATCGGCTTGATCTTGGGCTGGCGCGCCTCAAAGAACTCGATGAACTGGCGGATCATACCCGGCATCAGAACCAAAAAATGAACCGGCACCTGCTCGATGATATCGATGATCCGGTCCGGCAAATAGCCGTCGACAACATGCACGGTGCCGCCGCGCAACAGGGTGGCCATCGACGGATCGGTCGATGCCATGTGATAGAGTGGCGCCCAGGCAATGAAATGGTCGCCGACCGGGTGGGCGATCTCCGCCGACATGACGAGCCCCCGAGCGATCATGGCGCGGTGGCTGACCAAGGCGCCCTTCGGCAAGCCGGTGGTGCCGCTGGTGTAGAGAATGACCAGGCCGTCCTCCGGTTCAACGGCAACATCGGGAAAGTTATCCGGCGCCGCGGCGATGCGATCCTCGTAATCCTCACCCAAGATCACGCGCGGCCGATCCGGAAGGTCCAGTCGGTCGATCGCTTGCACCAGGTCCGGCTGAACGATCAGCGCCTTGGGCTCGACCAATTCGATACAGTGGCGCAGCTCGCGGTCGCCAAGGCGCCAGTTGAGCGCCGCCAATATGACCCCGGCCTTGGCCGCGGCCAATTCGATTTCGATGTATTCCAGGCAATTGCGCGCCAGCAGCGCCGCCCGGTCGCCGTGCACCAACCCGAGACCGATCAGCACCTGCGCCATGCGGTTGCTGCGCTGGTCCAATTCGGCATAGGTCAGCGAGCGGTCGCCGTCGACAACCGCGGTCCGGCCCGGCTCGACCTGAACATAGGACCGGAACAAGGTACCGATCGACGATTTTCCGGACGCCACCACCTCCGGCGGCGGAACAAAGGACGGCATGTCTAACCTCCTCTAACAAAAAAGACCGACGCATAGGCGCCGGCCTTTTCGTTGTCATTCCTTCATACGGTCTACGCGGCGCCGAGGACGGCCTTGACCTCGAGGAATTCCCCGAAGCCTTCTTCACCCCACTCGCGGCCATTACCGGACTGCTTGTAGCCGCCGAACGGCGCGCCGAAATCGGGCCCAGCCCCGTTCAGATGCACATTGCCGGTGCGCAGCTGCGCTGCCACCTGGCGGGCATGGCCGACGTCACCGGACTGCACATAGCCGGACAGGCCATAAGGCGTGTCGTTGGCAATGCGGATCGCTTCCTCTTCGGTCTCGTAGGGCAGAATAGACAGGACCGGCCCGAAGATTTCTTCGCGGGCAACGGTCATGTCGTTGTTCACGTTAGCGAACACCGTCGGCTGCACGAAATAGCCCTTGTTCAAGTCCGCCGGCCGGCCCGGGCCGCCGATCACCAGCTCGGCACCTTCTTCGATGCCTTTTTCAATCAGGGCCTGGATCTTGTTGAACTGCACCTCGCTCACCACCGGACCGATGGTGGTGTCGTCGGCCGTCGGATCGCCGGCCTTGATCTTGGCGGCGGTGGCTTTGGCGATGGCGACCGCTTCGCCGTGACGGCCGGCCGGCACCAGCATGCGCGTCGGCGCGTTGCAGGATTGGCCGGAATTGTTCATGCAGGCGAACACACCGCTTTTGACCGCACGCTCGAGATCGGCGTCCTCCAAGATGATGTTGGCCGACTTGCCGCCCAATTCCTGGGCGACGCGCTTGACGGTGTCGGCCGCAGCCTTGGCAACAGCCACGCCGGCCCGCGTCGAGCCGGTGAAGGACACCATGTCGATGTCGGGATGAGCGGAGATCGCGGCGCCGACACCAGGGCCGTCGCCATTGACCAGGTTGAAGACACCCGCCGGCACGCCGGCCGCGTCCATGACTTCCGCCAGCAGGTAAGCATTAAGCGGCGCCACTTCGCTTGGCTTCAGCACGATGGTGCAGCCCGCCGCCAGCGCCGGCGCGACCTTGCAAGCGATCTGATTGATCGGCCAATTCCACGGCGTGATGAAACCGCAAACGCCAACCGGCTCGCGCAGGATCGCGGTCGATCCCCGGGTTTCCTCAAACTGAAAGTCCTTGAGGATCTCCATGGCTTTGGCGAAATGCGCCACACCGGTGGCCGCCTGCGCCGCCTTGGACAGGCTCAACGGCGCGCCCATTTCACTGGAGATGGTTGCCACGAAATCACCGTAGCGGGCCTTGTAGGCTTCAACGATTTTACCGAGTAACTCCAGGCGTTCCTCACGGCTGGTCTTGGAAAAGCTCTCGAAGGCCGCCCGCGCCGCACGCACCGCGCGATCGACATCCTTGGATTGACCGATGCTGATGCGGCCGATCGGCTCCTCCGTCGCCGGATTGATGACGTCGAGGGTGTTGGGCTCGACGGGATCGACCCATTCGCCGTTGATATAGAATTTCAGACAGTCCTTCATGATGTCCTCTCGCGTACATGATGCCGATGGGTTCGCGGGCCATCGGATTACGGGTGGGGGCGCCGCGAAGGTCGGAAAATTTCCTAATTACCGTGTGACATATAGGCCGACCCTTACAAGGTCAAGACAACGGGCCTCCGCAATTCCATGCCGCTGTGGCGTCGGCTAGCCCGCCAGAATCTCGATATCTCTGGTCGCTCCTTGATAGCGATCCCGACTGGCCTTTCGCCGGTGAAGCTCCGTTTAGTGCCGATAGAATTTATTGTCACAGTATCAATATGCTAGTAAACTTTTCTAATATTTGACACCAAACCCAGTCGCGCTTTCAACGAAGAACCGCAACGCAATGTGACAGCCGTCACTGGCGACCGCACGGTTTGTCCTTATGTTGAGTATACCCTCTCTGAACAACTTCACCCGCCCCGTCTTCGACGGGGCTTTTTTTTGCATCACCCCCACTGCTGAGACGCACGCAGGCTCTGCACCAGGTGGTCGACGACAGCGCGAACCCGGGCCGAAGTTTGGCCCGGTTCCTTGTGCAGGACATGGACCGGCACGGGCGGCGGCTCGAAGTCGTCGAGGATGACCTCAAGCGTGCCGGCTCGCCGTTGCGGGACGATCATATAGGAAAGCACCCGCGTGATGCCGCGGCCGGCGACCGCGGCGGCGATGGCCGTATCGGCATTGTTTACAAGAAAACGGGATTGCGGCCGGAACCGATGGCTCTTGCTGCCATCGTCGAAGGCCCATTCACCGCCCGTCGTCATGTGGCCGAATTCGACGATCTCGTGATTAGCCAAATCCGCTGGATGCGTGGGACGGTCCCGCGCCGCCAAGTATCCGGGCGCCGCACAGAGCACGCGACGCACCTGGCCGACGCGACTGGACGCAAGCGCGGAATCGGGGAGTTCGGCGATGCGGACGGCGACATCGATCCCCTCCTCCATGAGATGCGTAACGCGGTCGACAAAATAGGCGGCGACCGAAATCTTGTGATAACGGTCCAACACATCCAATAGGATCGGCGCCACCACCATGCGGCCGAACAGGGCCGATGCCGAGACCGTCACGGTGCCACTCGGTTCGGTATGAATGCCGGCGGCATGGTGCTCCGCCTCTTCGACCGCCGATAGAATGGGCTGGCAATCCGCCAAGAAGCGTTCGCCGGCGTCGGTCAGCCGAACCGAGCGCGTGGTTCGATGGAATAGCAACGCGCCGAGGCGTGTTTCGAGCTCGGAGACCGCCCGTGTCACCGAGGGCGGCGACAAGCCAAGCTTTCGCGCCGCGACAGCGAAGCCGCCCTCCTCGGCCACGCTTACGAATACCGCCATCGTCGTCAAACGGTCCATCTATTATTTCCAATCCTGGAATAAACTATTCCAAACTACGCCTATTATGTCTGATTAGGAAAGTTCTATATGCCCCTCCATGACGCCAATTCACGGAGGAAAACAGCCATGACAGACACCCCTGCCACCAAAGGTGCCCATCACATCGGCTTGACTGTGCCGGACCTAGCCAAGACACGCGCTTTCTTTCTCGAAACACTCAACTATTCTCAAGTTGGTGAGGTGCCGGACTATCCGGCCGTATTCCTTACCGACGGCACGACCATGATCACCCTATGGCAAGTTGCCAACCCGGAGAGGGCCGCGCCTTTCGACCGTAAAAACGTCATCGGGCTGCACCATTTCGCCCTGAACGTCGAAAACGGCGAAGCCCTCGACGGATTGCACCGCACTTTGAGCGCGACGGATGGGGTCGACATCGAATTCGCGCCGGAACCGTTGGGCCAAGGCCCCGCCAAGCACATGATGTGCGCGATCCCGGGCGGTATCCGCGTGGAGTTCATCGCGGCCCAGGGGTGAGCGCTTCAGGCCTCGAAATAGAGGAAACAGTCGATGACCAGCAGCCAGCAACACGGCGATTCTCCGTTCCATCGCGGCGAACGGGAAGTTCAGGAACGGCTCGGCGTACGAGACATCGAAGACTGGGCACGCATGGTAGTGCGCCAAGACCTGCCCGAGCAGCACCGCGCTTTCTACCGGGCGCTGCCTTTTTTGGTTGCCGCCGCTCGGGACGCGGGCGGGCGGCCATGGGCGACGCTGCTGACCGGCCCGGTCGGCTTCATCGGTTCGCCCGACCCGCAGTCGTTGGTTATCGATACAAGGCCCGTGCCCGGTGACGCGCTCGACAGCACTTTCGTGGCCGGGGCCGATATCGGCATTCTCGGCATCGAACCCGCCAGCCGTCGGCGCAATCGGGTAAATGGCCGCCTACAGGGCGGAGGCAACGACGCGCTGGTCTTTGCCGTCGACCAGTCTTTTGGCAATTGCCCGCAATATATTCGGGAACGCCAATGGCGGTGGGTCGACGATGAGCCGGCGGGAACACCGGAAAGAGGCACCAGCCTCACTCCGGCACAGCGCGCCTGGATCGATAATGCCGACACCTTCTTTATCGCCAGCGGCCACCGCGGCGACGGCGACAGCCCGACATTCGGCATGGATGCCTCCCATCGCGGCGGCGAGCGTGGCTTCGTCGCGGTCACCAGCGCGACCCGTCTGGTTTTTCCTGACTACGCCGGCAACAACCATTTCAACACGATCGGCAACCTCGCCTTGGATCCACGGGCCGGCCTGCTGTTTGTGGATTTCGAGACCGGCGGCCTGCTGCAACTGACGGGACGGACGACGATCGACTGGGACTCCGACGCGGTCGCTCGGAGTCCCGGCGCCCGACGGCTTGTGGCATTCGACATAGAGGAGATCGTCGAGCTGCCGGCGGCAGTGGCGTTGCGCTGGGATGCGGATGCCGATTCCGTGCGGTCGCTCAGGTTGATCGACAAAATACCTGAGAGCGACGACGTCACGTCCTTCGTTTTCGAAGCTCGGGACGGCGGCCCACTGCCGCCCTTCAAGGCTGGACAGCATCTGCCGATCGAACTCAGCGCACCGGATCACGGCGACCCAATTCGCCGCACCTATTCGCTCTCCGGTGGGCCGGACCTTGGGCGCTATCGGATCAGCGTGAAGCGCGAGCCCTACGGCATCGTCTCCCGTCATCTGCATGACCGGGTCGAGCCGGGCACGATCCTCGACGCCCGCAAGCCGGCCGGCGATTTCGTGCTGCCCTGCAGCGGCTGTCCCATAGTGCTGGTGAGCGCCGGCGTCGGCGTCACACCGATGGTAAGTATGCTGCACGCGCTTGCCGCCGAAGACGACGAACGGCCGGTCTGGTTCGTACACGGCGCGCGCGACGGCGATCACCATCCGTTGGCGGACGAGGTCCGCGCCTTGGCAGCAGCCGACCCGAGCGTTCGCACGCATGTCGCCTATAGCCGGCCGCGTCCGGAGGACCAGTCAGGCGTCGATTACCAAAGCATCGGCCGCGTCGACGGTAGCCTATTGGCCGGGATCATCAGCAATGCGGATGCCCATTACTTGCTGTGCGGGCCAACGCGTTTCATGGCCGACGTACAGACCGACTTGCAGCGCCGCGGCGTCCCGGCCGAACAGATCCACACGGAATCGTTTGGGCCGGCCGGTTGATCTCTCGCTCGTCACTATTGAATGGGTCGATTATAGTGTCGTCCCATGACTGACGTCGGCGACTTCTTTGATGACATGGCTTTCGCCGAGCTCTACGACCATTTCAATCCCTGGGCTGCGTGCGACGACTTCTACCTTGCCGAAGCCTTTGCCTCCGGTGGCCCGGTGCTCGACATCGGCTGCGGTACCGGCTTGTTGGCCTGCCGCATTGCCGCCGGTGGCGTGGCCGTGGTCGGCGAGGAGCCCGCGGCCGGCATGCTGCAAGTCGCCCGCACCCGGCCCGGGACCGAGCGGGTCGCCTGGGTCGAAAGCGACGGGCAGAGCCTCCGCCTCGGCCAAATGTTCGATTTCATCTACATGACCGGCCATGCCTTCCAGGCGCTGTTGACCGATGCCGATGCCGTGGCGGTATTGAAATCAGCAGCTTTGCATCTGTCACCGAACGGCCGCTTCGTCTTCGAAACCCGTAATCCCGCCTTGGCGGCATGGCGGAATTGGACGCCGGATTTGACGACCGAGGCGATGACCACGGAAGGCCGCGTCCAATGTTTTCACAGCGCCACCTACGACCCGGCAAACGGCATCGTCGCCATTACCCATTGTTACCGTTATCTCGATCAAGGACGTGAGCGGATCGGCCATTCCCGGATTCGGTTCATCGACTACGACCATCTCGCGGGGCTGATTGCGCAAGCGGGGCTTGAGATGACCGCCTGCTACGGTGATTGGGACCGCCGCCCCTATGGGCCGGATTGCAAGGAAATCATCGCGGTCACTGGCCTGCCGTCTTCTCCGTAACGATCAAGTCCACGTCGGCGATATCCTTGAAGCCGGTGGCAAGGGCGGTGTATTCGACGCCGATCCGCACGACGTTCCAGTTGCGAAAATCGATGATCGTCGACGACCGGCCCTGGTCATTGGCGTATTTCGACCGGCCGTAATCGAAGGCGATATCCGCGGCCGCCCGCACCGCCGGGTCGATATCGGCCAGGGTGTATTTGCTGCCGGTAAGCGATGTGTTGGCCGACGAACCGAATACCAGATGGCTCCGCTCCAGCGCCAGGTTGGCCATGGCGTCGTGAAAAGGCCCGGCGTTCAACAGCATGTCCAACGTGCCGGCCAGCGACGAACTGGCCAGCACAAACTCATCGACCTTGGCAATCAGCGGATGGTCTTGCCGGAACGGCGCGACGATGGAAAACGGCAGCCCGACCTCGGTCAGCACACGCTGGGCGATCCGTTGCTTTTCCGGCTCCAGGACGTGGATGGCGTCGGACAACGTGATGTTGGCAAACATGCCGCTTGGTTTGTCGTAGGACCGCTGTTTGGCGTCGAAGATCCGCCGGATAGCATCCGGCGTGGCGCCGACGATGGCGTAGGCGACGGTCAGCGGTATGATCGCGACACCACCATCCAGCAACACGCCCATCACCGCCTCGGCATCGGCCTGAACCTGTTCTGCCGGCGGCGTGGTGCCGCGAAAAGTTTCGGTGCTCATGGATCGGCGCCCCCGTCAAACGGCCCGGGTTACGCCGCCGTCGACGCGAATATTCTGTCCTGTGATGTAGCCGCCGCCTTCCGAGAGCAGGAACGCCACGGTATCGGCGATTTCTTCCGTCTTCCCAAACCGGCGCATGGGGATGGTCTCAGCCGTCTCTGGCTTTTGCGGCAGGCTGTCGATGAAGCCGGGCAGCACGTTGTTCATGCGAATATTGTCGGCGGCATATTGGTCGGCAAAAATCTTTGTGAAAGTCGCCAGGCTGGCGCGGAAAGCGCTGGACGTTGGAAAGCGGGCATCGGGTTCGAACACCGCAAACGTCGAAATGTTGACGATGGCGCCGGACTTCTGGGCCTGCATGATCGGCGTCACCAACCGGCAAGTGCGCACAACGTTCAGGAAATAGACCTCCATACCAAGATGCCAGTCCGCGTCGGGTATCTCCAGTAAGCTGCCCTTTGGCCCGTGCCCGGCGCTGTTGACCACGGCATCGATCCGGCCATAGCGATCCATGGTGCGGTCGACCAGGCGCTGCAAGTCTTCGGTCACTAGATTCGAACCAGTAACGCCGATACCACCCAACTCCGCTGCCAGCGCCTCGCCCTTACCGGACGACGACAGAATGGCAACCGCATAGCCCTCTGCCGCCAATCGTCGTGCGACGCCGGCTCCCATTCCGCTCCCGCCGGCGGTTACAAGTGCTACCCGAGTGTCGGTCATGTCAGTATCCCCCCTAGAATTTCGCGCCACTATACGGACGCCGGCGACAGAAGGCGACCGGCCTGCTTTAATGATTCTTAAGTACCTAATGTATTACATTTATTTTCTCACACAACATACTGTTATATGTGAGATAAATTATCATACAGATTTACGAAAATGCGAGTGGATCCGTCATGGCAAACATTCTAATCATGATCCCTGCGGGCGAGGTGTACGACCACGATTGCGTCCGCTGGTACGACCACAAGAACATTTCGCGATCGATCGATCACTATCACAATATCGGCGACGCTTTTGTCTACGATTCAACACTGAAATTGCTTGATTACGACCGCGTCGAGGTGCTGCCGCTCGCCAATTTCGATCCACACACCATCGATCGGTTACGCGCCGAATTCGACTATGTGGTCTTGCGCGGGTCCAACTATATCCACAGCGCCATGCGCTGGTGGCACGCCGAAGAGGTGCTGAACCGGTTGCGGTTGCCGGTCATCGCCTTCGGTGTCGGCGCCCAGGCAGCCCATGACGGCACCCTTACGCTCAGTCCCGAATCTGAACGCATCTGGCATATGATCGCGGACAGTACGGAAACTATCGGCGTGCGCGGCGCCCATACCGCCGATATCTTGTGGTCGATTGGCATCACGAACACCCGCATCGTCGGCTGCCCGACCGCTTTCCGCTGCAACGATCCGTGTCTTGAAATCACCTTGCCGGATTTGGCTGAGGTCCGTCATGTCGGCTTGACCTTGCGCCGCGAGGTGTCGCCGGAATATGCCCGTAACATCGAAACCTACGTAACCCGTCATCGCGACTTGATCGACGCGATGGCAGAACGCTTCGACCTCACGTTGATGGCGCAGGGTGAAGTCGAAGAAAAGAAAATGGTGTTCGGTGATGCGGCGCAAAAAGCCGCGGCGATGGCTGACCTGGAAGCGCAGGATTGGTGGCGGAACTGGTATTTGTCGGACACGGTGCGCCGGCTTTATGACACGCGCCTGTTCTATTCCGACGTCGTTGCCGATTACGAAGACCTGGTCCGCCGCCTCGACTTGGTACTCGGTTATCGGCTGCACGGAAATCTCATGGCGCTTTCAAACGGCATCCCTTCCGTTTACTTCACATACGACAGCCGTACGACAGAGTTCGCCGAAACCTTCGCCATTCCCTGCGTCGATGTCTTCGATGAAAAACCGTTCCGCTTAGAAGACTATTGGGAGCAAGCGCTGTTCGATCGATTCAATCGCGCCTACCGCCACCGCTATCGCGATATGAAGGCTTTCCTGGATGAAAACCATGTCGCCAACAGCATGCGCGGCTCGGCGGGGGCAGCAGCCCCTGCCCGACTGGCACTGGCCGGTCAATCGTTTCGAAACCAGGCCTCGCGCGGCAATATGTAATCCACCAGATAATCCGCACCGCGTCTGGTCGGCGCCGCCAAGCGCCGCCGGCCGCAGCGCCGGAATCCGGCTTTGATCAAAATCCGGCTCGATTGCCGGTTGCCAGGCGCGGTGCGCGCGATGACCACCGCAAGATCCAAGTGATCGAACGCATAGGCCAAAATGGCACGGGTCGCACGCGTCCCGACGCCGCGGCCCCAAGCGGCACGCAGGAACCAATAGCCAAGTTCCGGCAGATCGCCCTTTCGATCGTCAATGGTGATCGATCCCAACAAGCCATCGCTTTCGCGATTGGCGACAGCGAAGCGGCAAGGATTGCCGCCGGCGTGATCGCGGGCCACCAAATCGATCCATGCCTGGGCATGGTCTTCGCCATAGGGAAACGGTGGTGTCGCCACCCACTGGGATACCGCCCAATCGCCCAAGCCGTTCACGATCTCGGCCAAGTCGCCTTGCCGGAACGGCCGTAAACGGACATCGTCGCGTTCAATGATCATTGGGCGCGTACCGCTTGCCCGGACCCAGCGGCACCGCTATAGATCCTTCCTGTCATGACCCATGAACGCCTATCAAATGAACCGGCCGGATTTCGGCCCTTCCCCTTCGATGCCGGCTTCGCTCATCACATCGGACCGCTTTTTTGGTGCGAGGATCGAACGCCGCCGGCGCTTGGTTTCCGTGTTATGGACCATCATGTCAACCCCGCCGGGGTCTGCCATGGCGGAATGATGGTAACGGTTATGGACATGGCGCTTGGTGTCGCCATGGCGCGTGCTGCGGACTTCAAAGGCTTCGTGCCGACGGTCAATATGACATCCGACTTTCTGATGCCGGCCAAGCATGGCGACTGGCTGGAGAGCAAAGTTGAGTTCGGCCGCGCCAGCCGGCGCATGGCATTTGCCGAAGGCCTGCTGATTGGCCCTGAGGGGCCGGTCTTGCGGTGCAACGGCATCGGCAAATTACCGAGCAAAACTGACCCGGTATTCGGCCAAGTGCGCGTCATCGACACCCGCCGATAAACGACGCGACACTGTCGAAATTTTTTACGAATTGCCAAGAACCGCGCAAGGTCCGTTGAACGGCGCAAGGCTGTATTTGGCGGAATGCATTGCTTTCCGATGACTTGGCATCGTCCTTGCTTTGAAAACCCCGTGCACCGTCATCGCCTCTGGCGGCCTCCGGGCGGTGCGACGCAGTGACGTATCCCTCTCTCTCTTTGGCGGTACCTTTGGGTACCGCCTTTTCTTTGTCGTTGACGGTCCTGTGGCGGCCTGACCTACTGGCCGCGAAAATACGGAGGCACATGTGAAATCGGACAGGGTCATCACCGTCGTCGGCTGCCATGCGGAGGGCGAAGTCGGCCGGGTCATCACCGGCGGCGTACTGCCGCCGCCGGGCGATACCATGTTCGAGAAAAAAACCTACCTGGAGCAACACAACGACGGACTGCGAAAATTTCTGATTAGGGAGCCACGCGGCGGCGCCTTCGTGCATGTCAATCTAATCACGCCGCCGGTCAGCGACCAAGGCGATGCCGGCCTCATAATTATGGAGCCTACCGACTATCCGCCAATGTCCGGCTCCAACAGCATCTGCGCCGTGACCGTACTACTGGAGACCGGCATGGTAGCGATGACCGAACCGGAAACCATCGTCCATCTCGATACGCCAGGCGGGTTGGTGCGCGCCGTCGCGCACTGCCGTGACGGCTGCTGCGAACGGGTAACGATCGAAAACGTGCCGTCGTTCGTTGCTAAGCTGGACGCGACCGTCGATGTGCCGGGAATAGGCCCGCTGTCCGTCGACATCGCCTACGGCGGTGCCTTCTTCGCCTTGGTCGACGCGACGCCGCTCGGGTTTGGCCTGGTACCGGAGGAAGCGCGCGCGTTGGTCGAAATGGGTGAACGCATCAAGCAGGCGGTCGTGGAGGCTCATCCCGTCGAACATCCCGAGAATCCGGCCATTCGCGCGGTCACCTTCACGCAGTTTACCGGGGCGGTTTCAAAAAACCCCGATGGCATCGCCGAGGGTCGCAATGCAGTGGTCATCTCGCCCGGCAAGATCGACCGCTCGCCCTGCGGTACGGGCACGTCCGCCCGCCTCGCGGTGCTCGCAGCCCGCGGTCTGCTCGGTGCCGGTGACGAGTATGTCAGCAGATCCCTGATCGACAGCCGGTTTGATGCACGCATCCTTGGGATGTGCACCGTCGGCGGCCAGCCGGCAATTCGGCCCAGCTTGAGCGGCCGTGCTTGGATCACCGGTCTGCATCACTATAGCCTCGACCCAGCCGACCCCTTCCCCGAAGGCTACGCCTTGAGCGACACCTGGTACCGGGTGGTGTGACGTGCCGACGATAAAGAAGATCGCCAATCAGGACGCCCGCCGCCTGTTGCTCAACGCCCAGGGCCTGGCGCCGCTCAGATCCGGCAGGCTCGATGCTGACGGCCTACATGAGATCATCCGAAGCCTTGGCCATGTGCAAGTCGATTCGATCCGCATGGTCGCCCGCGCCCATGACAGCATCCTGTTTAGTCGCCATCCCGGCTATCGCCCGGCCCTGCTCAGCCGATTGCTGGAAAAGGAAGCGCGGCTGTTTGAGAATTGGAGCCACGATGCCGCCATCATTCCAAGCGAATTGTTCCCCCACTGGCAGCCGCGCTTCGCCCGGCTGCGCCGGGAACTTTGGGAACGCGGGCACTGGCGCAAACGACTCGGCAAAGACCCAGAAGCAGCGATCGAGCGCATCCGTGCGGTCATCACCGAGCGCGGTCCGACAATGGCACGAGAACTGGCGGACCCCGGCCGCGGCCCTTGGTGGGGGTGGAGTCCGACTAAGACGGCATTGGAATATCTTTGGCGCACGGGTGAGTTGGCGATCCGCGATCGGGTCAATTTTCAGAAGCGCTATGATCTAACGACGCGAGTCCTGCCGGCCGACCTGCTCAACGGCGAACCGCGCTCGCAAGACCATATTGATTGGGCCTGCCGCAGTGCGCTCGAACGGCTGGTTTTCGGAACCCCGGCGGAAATCGCCGGGTTTTGGGGCTCGATCGACACGGATGCGGCCCGGCGCTGGTGCGAGCGGCATTTGGGGCGCGACGTCATCCAGGTGTTGGTCGCCGACCGCGCCGGCGACGGCGGCCGAACCTTGTTCGCATTAGCGACGATCGATACGCAATTGGCGGCCTGCGTCGACCCGCCGGGCCGAGTGCGGGCGTTGAGCCCGTTCGATCCCGTGCTCCGCAACCGGCAGCAAACGGCGCGTTTGTTCGGCTTCGATTATCGCATCGAAATCTTCGTACCGGCGCCGCGGCGGCGGTATGGCTATTACGTGTTTCCGCTGCTGGAACGGGACCGTTTCATCGGCCGGGTCGACATGAAACACGACCGCGCCGGCGACCGGCTAGCTGTCGCCGGCCTATGGCTGGAATCCGGCGTTCGCCGGAGCCGCGGCCGCACCCAGGCCATCTTGGCCGAACTCGATCGTCATCGCCGTTTCGTCGGTGCCGAAACGGTGGATTTTCCTGATGATGCGTGGAAAACGTGAAACCAGCGCGTTGCCTGGTTGGTGTGACCGGGCCTTACCTATCGGCGATCGGCCTCGACATAACGCCGACCCAGCATCTGCGACGGATTGCGCCCGGCCCACAGCAGGCTGATCGTTATCAGCCACAGTCCCAGGCCCGCCAGCAACAAAATGCCTCCCCGACGGGGCGCCGGGTGGTGCCGCTCACTGTCGGTTAGGCTCGACGAACCGGACGCGTTGAGCTTCCTTGCAAAATTGGTTTTGCGCTGTGCCTCTATGGCCTTGTCGCCGAACGCCGCCGGTACTGTCCAAAACGGGCGCGGACCATCGGCTTTGAAATACTCGGTGCCGGCACTTGCCAGAATTGCGCCGCCGCCGGCGACGATCGCAACCATTGACATGACCCACAAACACCTCAAAACGGAGGCTTTCATAGATTCCCCTTATTTTCCCTTGCCCGGCTCCTCGGCCGGTTTGCCTGTTAGCATAAAGTAAAAAGCAAGATCCGCGCCAGCAAGAATACGGCTTTAATTTCAAGGGGATTGCGGATTGAAAGTCAGAACGTCTGACCTATTTGGAAAGATTTCCGACACGGACGGTTTCGATTATCGGCACTGGTCCGGGGTTTCCGGCAGTTTGTAACGGATGTAGTCGACGACGAGCAGCAGCATATCGACAACTTGGCCCTCATACGAAAGCGGCAACGTGATTTGCGCGGTTTTAACGAAATCCTTATGCGGTCCGACATAGGGCACGGCACTGTCGCTCGGTAAACCGGTTTCGGCAACGCGTAGAAAATTGTCCCAAACGCTGCTCGGCGGCGCCCGGCCCGGTATTTCGGAGACCCACTCGCCAGTGTGTGTCGCACTCGAATGATAATCGATCGCCGTGCCGATCACCCGATAGCGAAAATCCATCGGATCCCATTTTACGTCGAGCAAAGCCACATTGGGCAGAAACCCGACCATCTCTACAGGGTCAATATCAGATCGCGAGGGCATTGCCCGATCGCGGCACCTGTCGAGCCAATAGCGATACGCATCACACAGCAACACTGATGATGGCTCCAAGCCATCCTTCATAATTCGCCTGCCTCGCCAACCAATGGATTTTCACTTCAATCCTTCGCCGCGAAGCATACTAATCCGCCTAAGGTCAGCTGGCGAGGGCTGATTTATGGCGCCGTAGGCGATGGTCCCTCGCCTACGGTTTCTCGCCGCGGCTCAGCCGTTCCTGAATGTCGTCTATGCAAGGCAGAATATCGGCGATCGTATCAACCACGTAGTGCGCGCCAGAGGCTTTCATCGATTGCCAGGCGCGGTCGCGCCGGATTCGCCGGTCATCGCCATCCAACGCCTCCCATTCGTCGAGCGGCAGCCCGACTTCATTGCCCGACACCGCCAAGCCAATGGTCCACATGGCGGCGTTCAAGCCCTCGTAGACGCCCGGCACCGTGTCGTCAATCTTGACGCAAGCCTGCACCGTATCAACTTCGAGATTGATGGCATTTTGCAAACACATGAAAGGATAGGGTCGGCCGGCCGGCATTTCCGACGCCGACACCGTGGAATCGGGCACATAGCCTTGGGCGGCGGCATCTTTGAGATTAATCGCCGTCATTTCCGTCGTGTAACCGGTCGTAGAGCCAATCTTCAAGCCACGATCCCGCAAGTCAGCAATGATTTCCAATGTGCCGGGTATCAACGCGGAATAGGTCGACAGGCAATCGAGCTGCAACGGCACAAACGCTTCGAACATGGCGTCGACGTCGGCATCGCTGGGGCCGCGGCCATGGGCTTCTTGCCAACGCCCCCGCACCGTATCGATCTCAGTTATCTTTTGAATATGGACCCGCTTGTGCGCGCCCATGGGCGCGCGTGCCTCGGCCATGGTGATCGGCACGCCCTTGCGCTCGAAGACCTCCTGAAAAACCACGGCCGGCGCCATGCAGCCAAAGTCCATGGTCGTTCCCGCCCAATCCAGCAGCACCGCCTGCAGCGGCCCGTGGTAGCTTCGGGTATATGCGAAATCGAATATCTGGCTCACGGAAATCTCCTGCCGCGATTGTTTGATTCAACGACGGCCGACTTGGCCGAACGCGGGAATCTTTTCATGCGGGTCGAGCCATGTCCAATACGAATTAGCCACGGATTCTATTGGCGAAACCTATATGAATATGACCTAATAGAGACATCTGTCGAAAGAATGCGGCCGCGGCGCCTGGTCGCAGTCGCAATTCTAGACTTTCCGATTCACAACCGTTCGACTTAGACTTAATCTATTGGGACGATCGAAATTCGGAGTTTATCGGCATGGCCAACTTGAAACAGGCCCGGCAAACATTGAATTCCCGCCTCATCGAGTTGGGCGCGCGTGTCGACGAAATCGAGCAAGATCTGCGCAGTCCAGGGAGCGCGGATTTCGAAGAGCACGCGACCGAGATCGAAGGCAACGAAGTGCTTGAAGGCCTCGAAGGATCGGCATTGCGGGAGATTGCCCAGATCCGCGCCGCGTTGCGCCGCATCGATAGTGGCACCTATGGTGAATGCGTCACCTGCGGCGACGAAGTCGACGAGCGCCGTCTGGAGGCCGTGCCGCACACCCCGCAATGCATTAAGTGCGCCAGCAACTAGGGCGTCAGCCGCCGTAGAAGACTTTTTCGCCCAGTTCTTTCATTTCCAAAATTGCTTCGTCGGCACGGCCTTCGGGCTGGACCGCGACGTTGGCGCCGATGACCTCGGCGACGACGATATGGTGATCGCCCTGTTCAACGATTTCGGTCAGCGTGCATTCGACCGAGGCCGGCGCATCGTCAAGGATCGGATGGCCGTTCTCGCCGTCATGATAAGCTTGCCCCGAGAGAGTGCCCTCGCCGACGTCGACCGGCTTGAAAAACGCGAAGGCCGGACCCTGCTGTCCTTTGCCGAGCATGTTGAGGGCAAAACCGCCTGCTTTCTTAATGGCGTCATAAGCACCGGAATCGGTTTTCACGCCAACCGCGATTAAAGGCGGCGCGAATGCCGTCTGCGTCACCCAATTGACGGTTGCCGCAGCGATCGTGCCGTCCGGTGCTTTTGCGGTCAGTACGTAAATCCCGTAAGGAATCATCCGCAACGCGGTTTTCTTGGCATCGGCATCCATGGCCCATCACTCCCCATAATTTCGATCAAACGGCCTCGGGCCGCCTAAGGCCCTAGTGGTAATGGAAATGCACGGGGCCGACAATATCGCGCCCCGGTAAGGGTAAATATCTACCTGACTCAGCCAACATACGGGTCCGAACAAATTCCTAACTCCAGGACCGATCGCAATGAATAAGTATTGAGTCATGACCGAAACACATGAATGCTATTCGGCAACATTCTCGCGCACATTGTGGAAGGAACGGTTCAATGGCCTATGACAGCAAGCATGCCGAAACGCTTGTCCTGCACGGCGGTCAACGCAGTGATCCCGAAACCAAAGCTGTCGCCACGCCAATTTACCAGACAACAGCTTTCGAGATGCCGGACTTCGAACAAGCCGCCGACTTGTTCGCGCTCAAGGCCTTTGGCAACATTTACAGCCGCATCATGAATCCGACGAACGCAGAGCTGGAGCAGCGTTTGACGGCGATCGAAGGCGGCGTGCCATTTCGCGTCGCCGGCATCACTTCGGCAATGGCAACGGCTTCCGGTCAAGCGGCAACCTTGATGTCGATCCAAAACATAGCCCACGCCGGCGACAACATCGTCAGCTCGACGGATCTCTATGGCGGCACGTGGAACTTGTTTGCCAACACGCTGAGTACGATGGGCATCGAGGTGCGGTTTGTCGATCCGGAAGACCCGCAGGCCTTCGCCGACGCCTCGGACGACAAGACCCGATGCTACTACGCCGAAACCCTTCCCAATCCGAAATTGCAGGTATTCCCGATCGCCGAAATCGCCGAAGTCGGCCGCGATCTTGGCATTCCGCTGATCATGGACAATACTGCCGCGCCGCTGCTTTGCCGGCCGCTGGATCACGGCGCCGCGGTGGTCGTGCATTCCACCACGAAATATATTGGCGGCCATGGCAACGGCATCGGCGGCATCGTCATCGACGGTGGTAATTTCCCATGGGAAGCGCATGCCGAGCGGTTTCCCATGCTGACCGAACCGGACCCGAGCTATCACGGCGCGGTCTGGACCGAAGCGGTCAGAGACATCGCGCCGATCGCCTATATCGTCAAACTGCGGGTGCATCTGATGCGCGACTTCGGCGCATGCATGAGCCCGACCAATGCCTTCTATTTCATCCAAGGCCTGGAAACGTTGCCGCTCAGGATGGAGCGGCACTGCGAGAACGCAGCGCGCGTCGCGTCGTATCTAAGCGAACACCCCAAAGTCACCAAAGTCATCTATCCCGGCATGATGGACGGTATCTATCAGGCCCGCGCCGAAACCTACTTGCAAGGCGGTTACGGCAATCTTGTCGGCTTTGAATTGGAAGGCGGACGCGAAGCCGGCGGGCGGTTCATCAACGGCTTGGAGCTGTTCTATTTCCTGGCCAACATCGGCGATGCCCGCAGCCTGGCCATTCACCCCGCGTCATCCACCCACTCGCAACTGGAAGACGACGATTTGGAACAGACCGGCGTCACCCAAGGCTATGTCCGGCTATCCGTCGGCATCGAGCATATCGACGACATTCTCACCGACCTGGATCGCGCTTTGGCAGCAGCATGAAGGTTATTATTGCCGGTGCGGGCTTAGGTGGGCTAACCGCTGCCGCTTGCCTGCTGCAGGCCGGTTTTGACGTCGACGTCTACGAACAGGCGCCTGAGCTCGGAGAAATTGGTGCCGGCATCCAACAAAGCGCCAATGCCATGCATGTGATGCACCATCTCGGGCTTGGCGACCAACTGATGGCGGTTGCCTTCCAGCCTCCGGTTACGCAGTTCCGCCTGTTTGACAGCGGCAAGATCCTACAAGAACTGGCGCTGGCCGAGAAACATCAGGAACGCCACGGCGCCCCCTACTTGCAGCTCCATCGGGCCGATTTTCACGCGATATTGGCGCGGCGCGTATTGGCACTGAAGCCCGACGCCATTCATCTGAAAGCGACCGCCACAGGCTTCGAGGAAACGCCGGACGGCGTGGTATTGCACTTGGCGGACGGTAGCACGGCCGCCGGCGATGCCTTGGTCGGCGCCGACGGCGTCCGATCCGCCGTTCGGTCGCAAATCGCCGGCCGGGCGCCGCCTGCCTACACCGGCGATGCGGCCTGGCGCCTGACCGTGCCGACGGCGCGATTTCCGGCCAACTTCATGGACGGCAAGTCTTCCATTTGGGTCGGTCCCAATAAGCATGCGGTGGTCTATTTCCTGCGCGGCGGCACGCTGCTCAATTTTGTCGCCGCGGTGGAACTCGACGAATGGATCGAGGAATCATGGACCCTGAAACGGCCGTGGGCGGAATTGAAAGCCGATTTGACGGGCTGGCACGAAGACATTCAGGCCATCATCGATGCCGCCGATCGGGAACAGTGTTTTCGCTGGGCGCTCAACGTGCACCCGGCGCTTGACAATTGGAGTACTGGGCGCGCGACATTGATCGGCGACGCGGCCCATCCGACATTGCCCTACCTTGCCCAAGGCGCGGCGATGGCGGTCGAGGACGCCGCGGTATTGACCCGCGCCCTGGAACGATCGTCGTCGGTCTCCGCGGCGCTCAAGCTCTATCAGCACAATCGCTTGGGCCGAACCGCGCGCATCGTCCGGGAATCGCAAGCCAACCGCGCGCTATTTCATCTCGAAACGACAGCCGACCTGAAGGCGGCGTTCGCCAAGCGCAACATGGACCGGGAGCGGGCCGACTGGCTCTATTCCTATAATCCGCTAACCGTAGAATTAGAGGAGGCAGCATTATGACGGAATTCTACAGCGACGCCCATCGCACTTTTCAAGACGCCTTCGACACCCGCAAATTGGCGGATGCCCTCGAACAGCGGGTCATGCGGCAGGCACTCGCTAAGATGGACAAGCGCTGCATCGAAGCCAGCGACATGTTCTTCCTGTCGACCGTCGATCACAACGGTTGGCCGACTGTATCCTACAAAGGCGGTTTTCCCGGTTTCGTGAAAATCCTCGACGACCAGACCTTGGCCTTCCCATGCTATGACGGCAACGGCATGTTTTATTCCATGGGTAACGTCACCGACAACGCGAAGGTCGGTCTGTTGTTCATCGACTTCGTCAACCCAAGGCGGCTTCGGCTTCATGGAACCGCGACGGTTACCGCCGACGATCCGCTGATCGACGACTACCAAGAGGCCTGCCTGATCGTGCGTGTCGCTATCGAAAATATCTTCACCAACTGCGCCCGTTACATCCACAGCTATGAAAGACTGGCGCAATCCAAATACGTGCCCCGGGCCGAAGCCGAAACGCCGCCCCCGGATTGGAAAAGGGTCGACGTCTTTCAGGATGCTCTGCCGACCAAAGACCAGGATATTGCCGACAGATCAGGGGGCGTAATCAGCGAGACAGAATACCGCAAGGACTTTTGGCGCGGACTGGAGTGACACGAACGGCATTAGCCGCTGGTAGCGTTAGTCATTTGATCGAGCCAATAAACCATCCCCATGGCTTGAAAATCCGATTTTGCCTCAGCCAAACAACGGTCCGATTTTTCGGTTTGGTTCAACCCGGCATAGACCGCCCCGAGACCGTGCTGGCAATGGGCAAGCAGTGGCCGCATGGATCGGTCCGCGGCAATTTTGGCGGCATTCTCAAAACGGGCGATCAACGCTTCTGCCGGTGCCCCGCCCAACGCCATGTCCGCCATTGCAATCAACCATTCCGCCCACGCGGCATGCCCCGGTTCCTTGCGTGCAACCGCCAGCTCGAGCGCTTGGCCTGCCGTGGCGCGGGCGACGTCGTAATCACCGATGGCGCGATGCGCTTCGCTGAGCCAGAGAACGCCGTCCCAGGAAAGATTCTCGGCGGCCGCGCGAAGGGCAATCGCCTCCCAATTAGTCATGGCGCGACCGGCCCACATTTCGGCGGCCGCGCGATTGCCGATGCATGCGTGTGACCAGGCGACTTTCGACGCGATCCAGGTGAAGCCGACCGGCGCCTCGAGATATTCTTGGCGCTTTAAGCAACGCTCGCCTATTGCGATGGCATCCTTGAAGCGCCCCTGGCGCACATAGGGCTGGATCAAACAGGTCCCGCCGGCCGTCCACAGCGTGTAGGCGTGATCGGCCCGGTCGGCCATTTCCAAGCCAATCCGGCCGACTGCGATGGCTTTGTCGAAATCGCCCAATTCCGCCAAACACCAAGATTCGAAGCCATAACAAAAAGCGTTGGTCAATCCGCCGAATTGCCAGACTTCCCGATCAATGTCCGAACTGAAAAGTCGTTGAGCCTCGCGCATATTTTCGATGGCGCCGACGAAATCCGCCTGCCATGTTTTTGCGGTGCCAATTCGGTAATGGGCAAGGGCGGTTATTTCCGCGTTGCGCTCGCCAAGGCCGATATCGAGCGCCGATTGGCCATCGCGGACTGCTTCATCCTGTTGCCCGACCTGCCAATGATAGCCGCTCTTATACAACAGGACCTGAGCCAGTCGCCGGCGGTCATCTATGGTCTTGGCGAGCGCTTCCGCGGCGTCGAGATGGGGCAGGATCTCGGCCAAGTGGCCAACGACAAAAAACACATCGCGAATGCCGAAATGCAAGTCGATATGGTCGGCCGTATTGTCAGGCGTCGACGGCAACTGCTTCACCGCCGTCAACGCGTCTTCAAAAAACTCAAGGGCGGCCAGATTCGACGACCGCTCTAGCGCCCGGTCGGCGGCGCGCCGCGCGTAGTGAAGTGCCTTGTCCCAAACCTCGCCTCGCAAGGCATGGTAGGCCAGTCTGTCGACTTGTTCGGCGATGCGGTCGGCGTAGAGTTTTTCGATCGCCGAAACGATCCGGCCATGGCGATCGTGGCGCTGCTCCCGCAGCAAACTGTCATAGGCAACATCTTGCGTCAGGGCATGCTTGAAGATGTAGGCGCGTTGAGGGAATGACTGCACTTCATACAGAAACTCGGCCGACTGCAGGGTCGAAAGATGATCCCGGACATCATCTGCGGGCAGATCCGTGATTGCGACCAGCAGATCGAACGACAGCTCGCGACCGATCACCGACGCTGTTTGCACCAGGGATTTGAGATCCGGTGCCAGTCGATCGATGCGTGCCGCCAAAACCGATTGAACGGAATCGGGTATATCGATGCGATCGACGGCTCGAGCCAGAACATAGGCGCCGGGATCCCCCTGCAAGATGCCGCCGTCGGCGAGCGCACGAACGGTTTCTTCCACGAACAGCGGCCGGCCTTCGGTGCGTTCGATCAAAAGCGGCCGCAGCGGCAGCATCGAAGTATCTTGGCCAAGCAATGCATCCAGCAGGGATTCTGCGGTCGCCGCCTGCAACGGCGTCAACGACACCAACTGGTAATAGCTCTTGGCCGCCCATTGATGGTGATATTCCGGCCGGTAGGTCACCAACAGCATGATGCGTGCCGCGCCAAGCGCCGCGACCAAGCTATCAAGCACGGCTTGCGTTTCGGTATCGATCCAATGCAGATCCTCGAACACCAACAGAAGCTTGATGTCTTCGGCGCGGCGCAGCGCGAGCGCACGGATGGCATCAATGATCTGCTGGCGGCGAGCCTGCGGGTCGGCCTGCGTCCAAGCCGGATCATCGACCGGCAAGTCCAGTACGGAAAACAACGGCGTTAGGATCGGTGCGAGTTCCGGCGCCACTGTAGCGATCCTTTGTCGAGCGTTGCGGGCAATCGTCTCCTGGCTATCGGTCGCGCGCACATCGAAGAAGCTCCGCAGCAAACGGCCGATCGGCATGAACGCAGTGTTCTGTGCGTGCGGCGACGCACCGGTCATGCGCACGGTCCAACCACTCAGTTCAGCCTGTTCGATGAATTCGTGCACCAATCGGGATTTACCCATGCCGGCTTCGCCGACGATTGCGGCAATTTGGCCGTTGCCGGCGCCGGCAAGGTCAAGCACCGGCTTTAACGCCGCCATTTCCGTATCGCGCCCGACGAAACGGGTCAGAGTCCGCGCCGCGCTGACTTCCCATCGCGTTTGAATACCTGTCTTGGCACGCAGCTCGAATGTTTCGATTGGCGCGCTCAAACCCTTTACGTCAGTCAGGCCTAGGGACTGGACTTCGACAAAACCCTCCGCCAACCGCTCCGCCGCCGCCGTCAGACGGATCGTGCCGGGCGCTGCCAGTTGCTCCATGCGGCTGGCGAGGTGCACGGTCGGACCGACGGCGTCGTAGTCCATGGAGAGGTCGTTGTTCACGGAACGCACGACCACTTCGCCGGAATGTAGGCCAACGCGAACGGACAACGCCGTCTGATCGAGACGGCGCAACCGATCTTGTATCGCTAGGGCGGCAAAACAAGCGCGCACGGCGTGATCCTCGTGCGCCAACGGGGCGCCGAACAACGCCATAATGCCATCGCCTTGGATTTTGTTGACAGTGCCTTCGTATTCATGCACGGCGTCGATCATCGCCTGCAGCGCCGGCGCCAGCCGTTGTGCCGCCTGTTCCGGGTCGATGCCTTCGATCAGTGCGGTCGACCCTTGGACGTCGGCGAACAGAACGGTCACCTGCTTGCGTTCACCCTCCAAGGCACTACGCGAATTCAGGATCTGTCTGGCAAGGTATTGCGGCGTAACGTCAGCCGAGGATATCTGCACCCCATCGGCCGCCCCGCCTCCGTCGTCCATTGAAAGCGTCTCGATAGCCCGCAACAATATCTTGCGGTGCCCCATGGCGGCCACGCCGAGGTCTTTCAGGTCCGCCTCGCTCAAGTCGCGGACTAAATCGAGATCGAGCGCGTTTTCTTGAAAGGCGTCGCCATACTGGCCAAGGCCGAGGTCTTCCAACCAGTGCCGGACGTCTTGTGCCACGCAGGTTTCCTCGCAAATAGGCTTCTGCCGCTTACACGGTCCGATTCAAGCCCTATCCTAAAGTATAAGAAAGCCGGCGTCATGCCGCGGGATTTTGCCGCAAGTTGGAACGAATGGCATCGCGTAGCGGACGAACCATTTGCCAAGCGGACCGCGAAATCGGGTTCGAATTGACCAGGCCAAGGGCCGTTTGCTTGCGTTTGGAGTACCGCATGCTGGCTTCAGCGGCCGCGGCGATGTCCGGGCGCTCCGCCTGGCGCGCCCGATCGGCGATCTCCACGAAGTAGTCCAGCCCATTGTCGTCTTTCAAGAAGACATGGCTGAGCGCTTCCATGCTGTAACCCGACCAGTCGAAACTGTGAGATTGCTGTTTGGCACCAAGTAGATCCAGCGTCGCCATCGTCCGCATGCACTTCGGACACTTACTGCAATTGCCATGGCGGCGATCTTGCCAACACACGTGCAACGCACCAAGGGCAGCCGGAAACTCTGCAATTAGCGCCGTCTTGTCGACGCGCGTGAATGAACAGCTATCGTGGACGACGGCAAGGTCCGATGAGCTGTACAGCGGATCTGCCAAAGGATGAGACCCCCAAGGAATGAGGCAACCGAAATCATGGCCCGACGGAACAACCAATTTGCAGTATCTCAGCCCGAGGATATGGACAACGCTCGCCAACAGGCCACCATGGGACAAATATTCCATCCAGTGTTCTATGGAATAGGCGGTGTCGACAGCTTGGTTGGAATAGCGAACGTTGGTCAGTACTGGCACGAACCGACAGCCAAACTCTTCGGCAACGGGACCAAGTCCGCGACGCATCTCGTCGAAGTCTTCAAGGGTGGAATTGAAGCCGCCGACATTCAACAGATCATGAATCTCCGGCTCTGACGCACCGGTAATTTGGCTATCGTGGCGAAAAAACGTGAACAGGGAATCAACACCACCAGAGAAACAACTGATGGTCTTGTTCTCGCAAGGCTCCGTGGGCCGGGTGACGATACCGCCTTCGGCATGGATCTTGACCGGGCGCAGCGCCGGATACCAGGATCGCCACAGCATCTGAAGACCGTGTAGATTATCGACCAGTTCCCGGTCGACCGGCCGGTCGATCATGATGTCCTCACCGAGGACACAAGCGATCGGCATCATAAGTGTCAACCATCCATTGCCCGATGGCGCGATCGCGTCACGCAACTCCGGTGGCATGTCGAACCAATAGTGAAGCTCTCGGTCGCCACGGTCGACGCCGATAACGGCACTAAGACGAATGAAGTCCGGATCTCGGGGCGACCGATCAATGTCGGTCTTTATCAGCCTCATGAAGTAAAATCCTGTCGGCGAGGTCAGTTTTGATTTGGATAATAACAACACTCCGCGTCGACAGAAACTAAATATCACAGCATGCGTCCCTGCCCGCGTCGTCACCTAGCCACGGCGACGCTGCGCGCCTATCCTTGTTGTTTGAATGGAGGACAGCATGGGACGGGTTCAAGACAAAATTGCCGTGGTCACCGGTGCGGCCCATGGCCTGGGCCAAGCCATCGCGACGCGACTGGCAGAGGACGGCGCCAAGCTTGTGATCGGCGACATCGATGGCCCGGCGCTCGAAAAAACTGCTGCGGCAATCGGCGGTGAAACCGTAAGCGTCACCGGCGACGTCACGGAAGAAGCCGGGGCGCAAGCGCTCATTCAAACCGCGATCGACCGCTTCGGCCAGGTCGATATCCTGGTCAACAACGTCGGCGGCAGCCGCAACGCCAAGATCTGGGAAATGTCTGTCGAGGATTGGGATTTCGTACTCCGGCTCAATCTGCGCAGTACCTTCCTTTGCACCAGGTACGCTGTACCTGACATGATGACGCGCCGCCAGGGCAAGATTATCTGCCTATCCTCCGGTGCCCGCGAAGGCACGCCCTGGACGGCCTATTATCAAGGCGGATCGTCGTACTCTGTCTGCAAAGCCGGCGTTCACGGCTTCATCCGCGACGTCGCCCTGGAGCTTGCGGAATACAACATCAACGTCAACGCCGTGGCACCGGGCCCAATCGATACCGAACGCGCCGGCAGCCTGTTGCGGGAGATGAACGACACCGTCGATTACAGCCCCAACCGCATGACCCCGCTCGGGCGTCTCGGCCAACCGCGGGAGGTCGCTGACGCAGTTCTGTTCTTGGCTTCTGACGAAGCTTCCTACATCAGCGGCCATACTTTGGCGGTTGCCGGCGGTCGCTAGAAAATGCGCCATGGCCCGGCTAAAATGGCGGTGCGGTGCACGCATCTCTAAACGGAAGGAAGTGCCTTGACCAAAGACATGTCAGAATTTCTCGAGCCCGGCCCGACGGTCGAAAGCGCGGACGCCCAAGTCGTCGCGTATGCCCAGCGCGCGGCTGGCGCCGAAGGCACGGACATGGAACGCGCCGTGCGGCTTTATTATGCAATACGCGATGACTTTCGCTACGATCCTTACAGCTCGGCACTGGATGTCGAGGGCCTGAGCGCGACCAGGACGCTAGAGGAGAAACGCGGCTGGTGCGTTTCGAAGGCGATATTGCTGGCCGCCTGCTGTCGGGCGATCGGCATTCCCGCCCGGCTTGGTTATGCCGACGTTCGTAATCATCTTTCGACGGAAAAGATGCGGCAGAGCATGGAAACGGACATTTTTTATTGGCATGGCTATACCGCCATCCATCTCAACGGCGCGTGGGTCAAAGCAACGCCGGCCTTCAATATCGAACTGTGCGAGAAATTCGGACTCAAACCATTGGAATTCGACGGCATCGAGGATTCCATCTATCACCCGCACGACGAAGCCGGCAACCGGCATATGGAATACCTCAGCTATCGCGGTGAATTCGCCGAGCCGCCGATCGCCGAAATGCTGGCAACGTTCGTTCGCGAATATCCCCATTGGCGCGACCGGCGGGACGACGCCGGCGCCGACTTCGACGCCGAGGTTGAGCAGGAGACGACACAAAGTCCCTAAGCCTCGCACGGGAGGACAGGATGCGTACGCAAGTCGGTATCATCGGCGCAGGACCCGCAGGATTGCTGTTGTCGCAAATCCTGCAATTGGCCGGCATCGAAACCGTGGTTTTGGAACGCCAAACCGGGTCCTATGTGTTGAGCCGGATCCGTGCAGGCGTGCTGGAACAAGGCACGGCCGATCTGTTGACGGAAGCGCAGGTCGGGGCGCGCATGAGCCGTGAAGGCCTGGTCCACGGTGGTATCGAAATCAGTTTCGACGGCCGGCGCCGGCGCATCGATCTGGCCGGGCGAACCGGTGGCAAGTCGGTCATTGTCTATGGTCAAACCGAAATCACCAAAGACTTGATGGATGTCCGATCGGCATCGGGCGGCCAGACCATCTACGAAGCGGCCGACGTGTCGGTCCATGACCTCGACAGCGAGCGACCGTTGCTGCGCTATCGCAAAGACGACGCCGAACACGAAATCCAATGCGATTTCATCGCCGGGTGCGACGGCTTCCACGGCGTCAGCCGCAAGACCATTCCCGAAACCGTGCGGCGCACCTTTGAACGGGTCTATCCGTTCGGCTGGCTTGGCATTCTGTCGGAAACCCGGCCGATTTCCGACGAGCTGATCTATGCCCATCACGATCGCGGCTTTGCGCTCTGCAGCATGCGATCGATGACGCGGAGCCGCTACTACATCCAATGTGCGTTCGACGAAAATCTGGACGAATGGCACGACGATCGGTTCTGGGACGAATTGTGCCGGCGTCTGCCGGACGACGTCACCGAAAACCTGGAAACCGGACCGTCGATCGAAAAAAGCATCGCGCCGCTCAGAAGTTTCGTGGTCGAGCCGATGCGCTATCAGCGCCTGTTTCTGGCCGGCGACGCCGCCCATATCGTGCCGCCAACCGGCGCCAAAGGCCTAAACTTGGCGGCGGCGGACGTGCATATTCTGTCGCAGGCCCTGATCGCCTACTATCGCGACGGCGACGGAGGGCCGTTGGAGCGCTATTCGGACACAGCGCTCCGCCGTGTTTGGAAGGCGGAACGGTTTTCTTGGTGGATGACCAGCATGTTGCATCGGTTTCCCGAAAGCAGCCGTTTCGAGCGGCGTATGCAGCAGGCGGAATTGGATTATTTGCTCGAGTCTGATGCCGCCCAGACCGTCCTCGCGGAGAACTATGTCGGCCTGCCATTTGGCTAAACAGCATTCTTGGGTAGTGTGTATTGCATCGTTGGAGCAGCGTTCACGTGTCTTTGCCGCGAGTTTTGTATATTGGGGTCTTCCCTCCCCACCCGGGCGGTAGCAGTGTTGCAGTCGGCTATCTACTGGAAGCCTTACACACCGCCGGTTACCCGATGTCAGTGGTGACGCCTTCCTCGCCGGAAACAGCCGGTCGCGCAGAGCTGGTTCGGCGCGATTATCCAAATATTGCGTTGGTCGAGGTGCCGGTATCCCGGGCGCTCTATTCGCCCTGGATCGGCGACCTGGACGACCCGGAGAAGCGGCAGCATGTCGCCAAGATGCAAACGGCCGGCGCCAAGGAAGCAGAGCGGCATCGACCGGATCTTGTGCTTGTCGGCCGTGAGGAATTTCTCGAAGGCGTTTTGCCGTGGGCAACCCCAAGAGGTTTACCGATCGTCGGCCGCGTGCCGTCAGGCGCCGAGTTGATGGGCGGCACGTATGGTTCGGCGGCATGTCGGTTCGCCTTCGATTTGCTATCCAAGACCGACAAGATCATCGCGCCGGCGCACCATGTCGCCGCCGGCTTGACGGACCACGGGCTCAGCAACGTCGTCACCATTCAGAACCCTGTTGACACGGTTCGGTTCCGGCAGTCGCCCGCCGATCGTGATTTGGCAGCACGACTCGGCCTTAAGCCCGAGCACATAGTCGTTGCCCACGCCTCGAACATGAAACCAGTCAAGCGCGTGTGCGACATCGCGGCCGCGGCGGCCCTAGCGGTGGCCCGCGATCCGCGGCTGATGTTCCTGATCATCGGCGACGGTCCGGACCGTGCGAACCTGGAGAAAGCCGTTCTTGACTGCGGGCTGGCCGACCATTTTCGCCTGACCGGCTGGATCGACCATGCCGCATGTGGTGCCCACCTCAGGCTCGCCGATATGGCGCTGATGCCGTCGGCCACCGAGGGGCTGGCCTCTGCTTACCTCGAAGCAATGGCGACTTGCCTACCGCTTCTAGCGAGCGACGTTGCCGGGGCGCGCGAGGTGGTCGACAACCGCCGAAACGGGATTTTGTTTCCGGTTGGCGAAGTCGCCACGATCGCTGATCTGATTGTCGAACTGGCTGGCGATCAGGGTCTGCGACGGCGCATCGGGGCCAATGCTAGGGCCTATGTCGAACACCACCACCGCCTGGAAGCGGCCGGTGATCGAATGGAAGAATTGTTGGCTGATATTGTCGGTCAAGGCCAGTCCGTTGGTGGAATATCTTAGACTTAAGGTGATGGTGACGGCTTTGAAAATCGAATAAGGTTTGCGTGAACGGCCCGCGGTGATGCCTGACAGGGTCTAACCGCAGCCTAAGCGTTCAAGGCAGTTGTCGGCCTGGTGTTGGAGCAGCGTATAAGGTGTCCTTGCCCCGCGTATTGTATGTCGGAACGTTCCCGCCGCATCCGGGCGGTAGTAGCGTCGCCGCCGGTTACCTGCTGCAGGTTTTGCACGACGCCGGCTATCCGCTGTCAGTGGTGACGCCATCCTCTCCGGAAACAGCCGGACGTGCTGAGTTGGTTGACCGTGAGTTCCCAAGAATCGCGCTGGTAGAAGTACCGTTGGCACGGGCAATCACCTCGCCGTTTACCGAGAACATTGACGACGCGGAAAGGTTGGACCACGTCGCCAGATTTGAGGCGGCCGGCATCAAGGAGGCAGACCGACACCGGCCGGACGTCGTGTTTGTTGGCCGCGAAGAGTTTCTCGAAAGCGTGTTCCGATGGACGACAATGCGCGGCCTGCCCGTCATCGGCCGCGTGCCTTCCGGCGGCGAATTGGTCGCCAACGTGTATGGCGCGGCTGCGAGCCGGTACGCACTCGATATGGTGCGCAAAGCCAACAGTATAATTTCACCCGCACACCACATCGCCGCCGGTTTGGCAAAACTGGGGCTCAGCAATATTGTTACCATTCAAAATCCGGTTGATATGGTGCGGTTTCGCCCAGCACCGATCGATCGTCATTTGGCGGAACGTTTAGCCATTGAGCCCGAGCATGTGGTCGTCACCCACGCCTCGAACATGAAACCGGTCAAACGTATTTGCGACATTGCGGCCGCGGCAGCCGCGGCCGTCAAGCGAGATCCGCGCTTGATCTTTCTGATGATTGGCGACGGCCCTGATCGAGCAAAACTGGAGGCCGCGGTTCAGGCCTTCGACCTCGCCGCACATTTTCGCTTCACCGGTTGGCTCGATCACGCCGCGGTCGGCGCCCATCTCAGAGTGACACATATGGCACTCATGCCCTCGACCGCAGAGGGGCTGGCCTCCGCGTACCTCGAGGCGATGGCGACCGGCCTGCCGTTGTTGGCGAGCGATGTCCCCGGCGCGCGCGAGGTCGTCGACGACGGCAAGAACGGGTTTCTATTCCCCGTTGGCGACATCGCCGCGATCGCAGACGTAATTGTCCGGGTCGCCGCCGACCCGCATTTGCGACAACGTATCGGCGCTAATGCCCGGGCCTATGTCGAACGGAATCATCGCCTGGAGACGGCGGGCGATCGACTACATGCAGTATTGACTGACGTGATGGGTAAAAAGTGCCTTGGTGGACGCAAGACTGCTCCGGATTGTTGAAAGGAAAACCAATTTAGGTGTCCTTACCTCGCATCTTGTATGCTGGTACGTTTCCGCCTCAACCGGGCGGCAGCGGCGTCGTGGCTGGCTACTTTCTGGGTGGCTTACATGATTCCGGCTACCCGTTGTCGGTCGTAACGCCGTCCTCACCCGAAACGGTTGGTCGTGCTGACTTGGTGCGACGCGTCTATCCAGGAATCGCCCTAATCGAGGTACCAGCGGCCCGTGCGCCGGTCATGCCCTGGAATGGCCCGTTGGACGATCCGGAGAAGTTGGCGCAAGTCGCCAAGACGCAAACGGCTTTCATCATGGAAGCAGAGCGCTTCGGGCCGGATATTATTTTTGTTGGCCGTGAAGATTTCCTCCATAGCGTGTTGCCTTGGGCCACAGCGCAAAAAATACCCGTGGTTTGCCGCGCGACGGGAGGGGCCGTGTTGCTGGACGGCGTTTACGGCGCCGCGGCCCGTCAGTTGGTATTCGGTCAGTTGCAAAGAGCTGACGTCATCATTGCGCCGGCACGTCATGTCGCAACGCGTTTGGCCGAACACGGTCTCGGCGCGCCCATCACAATCCGGAACCCGGTTGACCTGTCGCGGTTCCGAGATGCGCCAGTAAATCCTGAACTGGCCGCGCGCGTTGGCTTGACGCCAGACGATGTGGTCGTCGCCCACGTTTCGACGTTGAAGCCGGTCAAGCGTACGCACGACATTGTCGACGCGGCGGCCGCCGCCGTGAATCGCGATCCACGGTTGGTGTTTCTCATTATAGGCGACGGTGCGGACCGAACGATGTTGGTTGATTCCGTACGGAAGTCCGGATTGCAGGACCGTTTTCGATTTACCGGCTGGCTTGACCACGCCGCGGTCGCCGCCCACCTCAGGCTCGCCGATATGGCGTTGATGACCTCTTCCACTGAGGGGATGTCTGCCGCGTATCTCGAAGCCATGGCGTCCAGTTTGCCGCTTTTGGCAAGCAATATTGCCGCCGCGCGCGAGGTCGTAGAGCACGGTCAGAACGGGTTCCTCTTTCCCGTCGGTGATGTCGACGCAATTGCCGACCTGATTGTAGATGTCGCAGCTGACCCGACCCTGAGGCGCCGCGTCGGCGGCAACGCCAGAGCCTATGTCGAACGAAACCACTGCCCGGAAGCAGCAATCGATCAGCTGCGAGACGTGATTACAGATCTTTTACGTCCTGGTCATCCTGATGATATATCGTGACACATGCCGAGATAAATTCAGTTCTGCGGCAATCGGCTGTTCGACGGTACGCGTTGCAATCGCGGTAGCATCCTAGACTTTTGTCGGTAGGCCCGGTCTCCGGAATCGCCTAAAACACAGGTGAATGGCAGGCAGCGTGCCTTTGACAAGGCGCAATGGAGGCCAGATCGTTCAGGGTCGTAGTCGGTCCAGGGTTGGAGCAGCGTACAGATGGCCTTGCCGCGTATCTTGTTTGTCGGAACCTTCCCGCCCCATCCGGGCGGCAGCGGCGTCGTCAACGGCTATCTGCTGAAAGGCTTGCACGATCTGGGCTATCCGCTGTCGCTGGTGACGCCCTCTTCGCCTGAAACAGCCGGTCGCGCCGAGTTGGTGCGGCATGTCTACCCGGGAACGGCACTGGCCGAGGTGCCGGCGACGCATGCGGTAACCACACCATGGGCCACGCGCTGGGACGACCCGGCACGGCTGGCGCAAGTCTCCAGAATGCAAGAAATATGCGTGCGTGAAGCCGACCGGTTCGATCCGGAAATCATCTTTGTCGGCCGCGAAATCTATCTCGAATCCGTATTGCCATGGGCTGTACCGCGGAATTTGTCCGTGATCGGCCGCGTGCCGGCAGGCGCTTTGTTGTTGGACGACGTGCATGGCGTCGAAGCGCTTCAATATGCACTGGATTTACTATCAAAGGCCGATGCGGTCATCGTTCCGGGTTATCATGTTGAAGCCGGCATGAGAAAGCACGGGCTCGGCAACGTTGTCACCATCCAGAACCCCGTCGACTTGGTTCGGTTCCGGCCGGCGCCGGTCGATCACGAGTTGGCGGCGCGTTTGGACCTCGGCACCGACCGTGTGGTCGTAGCCCACGCTTCGAACCTCAAACCGGTCAAGCGCATACAGGACATTGTCGCGGCGGCACAAGCAGCCGTAGCACGCGATCGGCGATTGATCTTCCTGATCATCGGCGACGGACAGGATCGAGCGGCGTTGGAGCAAGCCGTCCATGTGTCGGGTCTGAAAGAGCATTTTCGCTTCACCGGCTGGGTCGGCCACGACAGGGTCGACGCCCATCTCAGGCTCGCCCATATGGCCCTGATGCCCTCGGCAACCGAGGGTCTGGCCGCGGCCTATCTCGAGGCGATGGCAACCGGATTGCCGCTTTTGGCCAGTGACATTGCCGGCGCGCGTGAGGTCGTCGATCATGGCAAGAACGGGTTCTTGTTCCCGGTTGGCGATGCCGCCGCGATCTCGGACCTGATTGTCGCGTTAGCCGCCGACCCCGACCTGCGACTACGTGTCGGCGCGAATGCCAGGGCCTACGTCGAGCGCAACCATCAATTAGACAGCGCTATCGATCTTTTGCGCCGCGTGGTGACCGGTCTTGTCCGGCGTGGCTCTACTGTGGCGGCCCAATAACGTATCGCATCCGCTCACGAACGACCGAGCGTGCGGAACGGGAACACTTTGCCGCGGCCGGTGGCGATCGGCGGCGCTCTTTCGACGCGCAACAAGTCGGCATCGCGCCATGCCGTGGCCATGTAACGGTAATGCTTGCGCTTTGAGGCGAGGCCATCGAGGAACACGCCGGCGGCCGCACTTTCGTCCACTACCCCGACTGCCGGACTGATCAACAACCTGTACCGGGTCAGGCCGTCGGCATCCTGCTCTTCGATCAGTTGGTAGTCGCCGGCAGCACCGCCGAAGCGCTGCGGCAACACCCCTTCCAGCAAATCAAACAAATCTGCACCGACGAAGGTCATGCCTTCGCCGGTCAGCTTGTCGAAACTGCGTACGGTATGAACGTGGCGGGTCATGCCAAGCTCATCGAAATCACAGCCGCATTGTCGCGTCTCAAGCACGCCGTAATCGCCGATTTCAGTATTGAACAATACCTTCGGACAGGCCGGCCGCAGCGCCGTAAACAAAAGCGCGTCGACCTGTTCCTGATCGCGCACGGCACGCCTGCGGTGAATAAGCGCGTAGGCGTCCAGTGCGATATGGACGTCATCATCGATACCGTTGGGGCACTGATTGCCAACGTTGCCGCCTTCGGAAAAGCCATAGAGCGGCACGGCGACCGCACCGTATCCCTCGATTGCCCGGCGCCGCGTTGGTGTCGTCGGCTCGGCACCGAGCCAAAACGTCACGCCATCGAGGGTCTTGCCCCGTTCCGCCACGGCACGACCGACGCGGATTGCTTGGCTGGGCGAACAATTAACGCAGGGACGCATGCCCTGCTCGACCAGACCGGTAAGATACGCACCCACTCTATCGGTTGCATGGGTTGGCGCGAATTCAGGCTTCGACAAACCGCCGGCCCGACGCACCAAGCCATGAACCAGCGCCGCGCCGACACGATCGCGCAACGCCTCCGGGCGGACTTGCACAAAGTTTTTTGTGTAGGGTTTACCGGCCTTGAGCGCCAAAAGATGGCCCATCGCAGCCCCGGCATGGCCCGGCCACCAGATCACCAAAGGCCGGTCGGGAGCCAGCCAGCCATGGGCGGCGAACCAGAGCGTCCACTGTGGTGCGACCTGTCCTGTATGATCGAGATCGAACTGGATGCGTGTCGCTCGCCCGCTGCTGCCGCCCGTACTGCCGCGAAAATGCGGATTGGTCAAAGGGTTGTCGAAGTCCTCGGCACGGAACTCGAACGAGGCGTTGCCACGAACCGCCGGCGCCAAGCCCTTGAACTCCTCGAACGTGACGAAGACCCCGGCATCGCGCAGCCGTTCCAGTGCCCCTTCGACGCCGTTCTGGCGCACCAACTCGCGGACATCGCCGAGCTCACAGCCCGCATGGCGCAACAACGCACGATAAGGACTGCGGGCATGACCGAACACCGCATGTTCGACCTTATCGAGAAGCGCCTGGTCCCGCCGTTGCATGCCGCGTTGCACGATTTCTTTGGCCTGCTCGACCGAATACGGTTCGCGAACGAAATCCGGAAGGCCTCTGGCCAGCCGAATAAGACCACGTATTTCCGATGGACTCGTTACAATGATGACGCTCCGTACACATACAGGCCGCATTCAGTCTCCCGGCCGATCCCAGGCATACTTGCTGGCGATATCCGCGGGTTGTCAAGAACGTCGTTGTAGTATTGCATTCAAGCGCCGATTCGACCGTCGTGGTCGGTCGATTCCGACGAATTGTGACCCAGCGAGCCATGGCCTTGAATATCCTGTATGTTGGACGGTGTCCGCCCAATCGAATGGGCGTTTGTCTGCGCCTCGGCGCGTTGCTCAATCACCTGGCGCACAATGGGGCAAAGATTCGCGCGCTGGATCCAATCTCGCCCAATCCACCGGAGAGCGTAAGCGGCTATTCCTGGGTTTTCCATGACAGGGTGACCCTGCTGGACCAGTACAAATGCAGCTATTTCACCACAGCCTCCGATCCTGGATCGACGGCGGACCGGGAACGCTATGCGACTTACATGGGCGAACTGATTCCTCAGTTGGTCGCGGCGGACCGCCCCGATCTAATCCTGATTGGCAGCGAGTATTTCATATATGGGCTTGTCGACGTCGTCGAGCAACTGACAATCCCGACAGTACTGGCCGCTACAGGCCCGTTTGGCGCCTATTTTCGGGGTATACTGCCGAAACATGTTGGCGAAGAACTGCTTGCCGCCGGAGCGCGGCTGAATAGCGTTATCGCATGCGCCGAGCATATGGGCCGGGACTTGCGCGCGGCGGGGCTGGACAATGTTGAAGTCATCCAGAATTTCGTCGATACGGATCGTTTCCTGGACGGCGCGCCAGACGTCAATTTAATGCAGCAGCTAGATATCGGCGGTGACGACTTCGTCGTCTTGCATGTCTCCAACTTGACGCCGGTGAAACGCGTTCTCGATTTCGCCGGCGCGGCACGCCTTGCGTTGCAACGTGACCCGCGCCTGGTTTTCGTCGTCGCCGGCGATGGACCCTGCCGGTCGGCCCTCGAAGCCGCTTGTGCCGAAAATGGCACGGTGGAGCGCTTTCGCTTCCTCGGCTGGGTAAATCAAGTGCAAATGCCGGCGCTTTACCGCCTCGGCGACGTCGTTGTTATGCCGTCCGAGACGGAAGGATTGGCGCTGACCTATCTCGAGACACAAGCCACCGGCCGGGTGATCTGCGCGAGCGACATTCCGGCGGCGCGCGAGGTCATCACGCATGGCGACACCGGCCTGTTGTTTCGCATGGGCGACATTGAACAGCAGGCCGAAACGATCGTGCTGGCCGCCCGAGACGATGCGTTGCGGGCGCGAATTGGCGCTGCCGGACAGGCCTTCGTGCGCCGCCATCATGACGTCAGCCTAGCCGTAGCGAAACACGAGGCCCTGTTCGAGCGCCTGGTTATGGACCGAGCACGGCCCTAAAATCGATCGAGGGCGATGAGATGCTCGTAGGTTTCGCGCTCCCGAACCAACGAATGCTTACCCTCCGACACCATTGCAAACGCCGGCCGCGGATATGAGAAATTGTTCGCCCAGGCGGAAAAGTAAGCGCCGGCATCCATAATGGCGAGCAGATCACCGGACCGCAATTCCGGCAACGGCCAATTCCGGTAAAGCACGTCTTCTGGCGAGCACAACGGGCCGACGACATGATACCGCCGGTCAACGGCGGCACTGGCTCGGTTCACCAGCAAACAGGTATGGTATTCATAGGACAGAGGATAAGCGATATTCTGCAGGCCGCCGTCGGCCACGGCATATGTCTTTCCGCCACGGCCGGATTTTATGTCACCCACCCTGACGAGTAAGATTTGCGCGTCGCTGGCGAGCGCCCGTCCCGGCTCGGCATAAAGCGTCGGCTCGCCCAGACCATACTTTCCGCATGCCGAGATCAGCGCATCGGCCACGGTGCGCGCGTAAGCGTCGATCGGCGGAAACGCCGCCGCGTTCGGTTGCCGAGGCGTTATGCCGAGCAATCGATAGGCCGCGACCTCGCGCAGGCGCAACGGTCTGACGGTTGGCCGGCCGAAGCCGCCGCCGATGTCGATGAAGTCGATCTCGACACCGAGGTCATCTTTCATTAGGCCGGCTGTGGCACACAGCGCCGCCACCGTTTTTCCGTAGTGTCCGGGATCACCGATACCTGAACCATTATGCGCGTGAACGCCGCGTAACCGCGAAAGCACGTTCCTGTCCCAGCGCTGGCGCAACGCCGCCAAGGCGTCTCTGCGCGGTTGAATTCCGAACTGTGCGTTCCAGCCGACATTTGGATCGATACGGAGCCCAAGTTTGGTCGTCGTCTCCGACGTTATGCCCACGGCCGCCAACCGATCGATTTCAGTCATTGAATCGACGTTGATCGTTCCAGTTCCGTTTTCGATCGCCTCCCGCAAGCCCTCCGCCGATTTATTGACGCCGTTATAGACGATATTCTCAGGCGCAACACCGCATTGCCCAGCGAGCCACAGTTCATAGGGTGACACGACCTCGGCGCCGGCGCCTTCGTCATGTAAAATCTTGATCACTGCGGGAACGCAATTCGTTTTGTACGAGTAAAATATCTTGGTCGCGGGGTAGTAACGCTGAAATGCGCCGGCAAATTCCCTGTAGTTGCTTCTCAACCGGCCTTCATCGGCTACCAGCAACGGCGTCCCGTAGGTCTCCGCCAATTCAACCAAATCGCTGCCGCCAAGCGCGAGATGATCGTCGCCGGTTTTTTCAAGCCCCCACGGTCCGATATCCATCACAGCACTTCCTTCCCACACATGGCGTCCCGAACCGCGCCGACAAATCGTCTTATCGGCGCCACGGCATCATCTTCTTCTACACTTTGGTTGCGCACACCGAAATGTAGTGCCCCGTCAGGAACGGCAGCGGCCATGCAGCCAGGCGCTGCCAACCTCCCAGCCATTCGACGTAACGGGTTTGCACGGCGGGGCTGGCATGCCGTTCCAGAATACCGGCAAGGGCCGTCGTAAGAAATCGCGGAGAATGTTCCAAGGTGCCGACAGCCTGAACGTCGAAATTTGACTGTACCAACAAATTCCGCAAGCGAGAGGGTCCGCAAGTCGCGCCAACATAGTATGGCACCAGGCCGATGCGATTGAGCATCGCAAAAGGCAGGGCGTTGCGAACGGCAATGATGGGATTAGCCAAATTGTCCAGCGTCAGAAGGAGTCGGCCGCCCGACTTGAGCACGCGATGCAATTCGGACAGTCCAGCAACGACGTCGTCCAAGTCGTCAAAATGATCAAGCGTCGAGTTGGATACGACGACGTCGAAACTCTGGTCGGCGAACGGCAGCCGACGGACATCTGCCCCCGTCCCGCGCAACGATGGATGATGAGCTACCGCCGATTGGACGATCATTGGCGAAATATCGATCCCGACCACGGTTGCCGCGTGCGACGCCAAACACGGAAACAACCCCGTGCCCACACCTTCGTCGAACAAATCGGTCTTCAGAATGCGGTCGAACTGGCGGTCCTCGAGCCAAGATCCGAGAAAGCCGGAGTAGAGCTTATCCGTATGAACGTGCCAGAGACGTTGCGGACGCGCCCGAAGCCAGGTCTCGGCCACCGCTGACCAATGTTCAGCATCATATCGTTTCTTGTCGTCAGCAGGGGGAATTCGCGCCTTGTCGGGCTTTTGAGATTTCATGGCGACGCACGTTTGTCATGTGGTTTGCGAACATTCCGACTGCTGAACGCACTGGCCAGAAAATCATTATAGCTGACTGCGACCGTGCGAATATCGAGTACCGCCTCGGCCCGCGCGCGAGCTCGTCGACGGTGCTCAGCCAGACCATCCATGATCAACCGGAATGCGTCGACGTATCGCTCGACCGGAAGCGGTGGAATTGCATCCGCAACAAAGGAAGATCTAAATTTTCTGAGGCTTATTCCTTCGCTTACGGCCCAGTGTTGGTTCGCCGGACCGATCAGTTCGGCCGCACCGCTTTCGACAGGCGTCAGCACAGGCAATCCGCTCGCCAATCCTTCGCAGACCACATTTGGGCACGGATCAAATACCGCGAGAGAGAACTGAATGTCTGCACCGCCGTAATACGTTGCCAAATCACTAGGATGCATGCGGCCGTGAAATACGCAACGGGACGTGTCGAGAGCGGATACCGTCTCTTTGACCAGAGGATCAAAGGCGCCAAGCACATGGAGGCGGATGCGCGGGTAGTCAGCTGCGAGGCGATTGATCAGTTGAATTGCCTGGCCAAGACGTTTGTGAAGTCTATATATCGCAGCGGAAATTATGACCGCTGGGATGCCATCGAGCTTAGCCCCGTCCCGTGGATGGAATTCGTCAAGATCGACCCCGTTGAAAATCAATGCCTCCGGCCTGTCGCTCGATCGAAAATACAGGTGTTCCCGATACATATCCTGACTCAGTTTGCTCTGAAAGATCAGCGCGTCGGCATTCTTGAGAAGCCAAACTTCATACTTGTTCATGTAACGATTTAAGACCCCGGACATAACAGCGGGTAGATCCGGAATCCAACCCATAGATTTGGCGACTGGCACTAAAGCCGGCCGCCTCTGTTTCACGAATCCGTAGATATTGCGGCCAGAAAGCTGTTCATGCCGAACTCCATCCAACCGTGCGACGAGGGGCGTGTGCCCAAGTTTCCGCGCCGCGGTCACGTCTCTCCAGGTCGCATTGCAAATAAATATGCCATTGCTGTCCAATCCAGCCTTTCTTAATCTCTCCAAGAAAATTGATGGGCCTGTAAACGGATCCTTTTTGTTCCATACCCTATTGTTAGACACACGTCTCATCGCCCAGTTGTTTCACAACACCGTATCTGCAAACGTTAGACATCCCGAACGCCTCGTTTTTGGATCGATTGCCAGGTGCAGTCCGGCACATCAACCCTGAGCCGTGTTTAGGCTGTTCGAAGAATTGTGGCATTTCCTGAAGAGAAAGCGAAGCTGTTCTAGATGGTTATTCCATCGTGCAAAACAGATAGTTAGCCTTCAGTTCAAGCAAGCCGGATCTCAGTAACAATGAAAATACGCGCTATATGCCTCGGGCCGATCCCACCAATTCAAGCGGGCGGACATATCAGCCGAGGTCAGATCTTCGCCGGCATGGCAGCGGCCGGGCATGAAATTTGCGCCGTAGCACCGATTTCGGAAGACGCGCTCAAATCTGGCGACTGGTTCGCGGCTCAGAATCCTGAGTTGCGCGTTATCCGCTATTGGCTGCCAGATCTCTCGGTCGAGGTTCGGCAACCGACAGTTCCCGATGTCGACGCCTTGGAAAGCGATCGGGTCGAGCACCTGGTCATGGAGCTCACCCATTCATTTCGGCCCAACATATTGATTTCCGGCCGGGAAAGCTTCGCCCGGATTACCCACAAGTTGGCAACTAAGCTTGCACTTCCTTGGTGCCTATTGTTGCGGGGAAGAGCAACCGGCGATGTCGTAGAAGGACGCACGCTTGAAACGTCGGCGGTAGCGTTTCTCGACCACGTCAAATCAGCCGACCTGGTAATCTCCGTGGCAGAACATTTGGCGAATGGCCTCCGCAGAAATCGCGGCATCGAGGGCATCGTAACGATCCCAAACGCCGTCGACCTTGATGCATTCCGACCTGATCCGACGACCGCTGCCGTCCGAACCGAGTTCGGCATACCGGATGGCCATGCCGTGGTCATGCTGGTCGGAAGCTTAGTTCCCCACAAACGGCCGGCGGATTTCCTCCGCGCCGCGGAACTGGTTGCAAAAAGCAATCAAGCGGTCACGTTCTTGATTGCCGGAGACGGTATCCTCGAAGACGAACTCGCCGCGGCTTGCCGCGCCGGCGGTTTGGCGGACACGGTCCGACTTCTAGGCGAAATTCCCAACGCACGGATGCCGGCGCTATACAACGCCGCAGATGTCGTCGTCTTAACCTCCGACTCCGAAGGGATCTCGCGGGTCTGTCTTGAGGCCATGGCCTGCGGCCGTCCCCTGTTGGCAAGCGACATACCGGGCAACCGCGAGGTAATTGAGGACGGTCGCAACGGTTTTGTATTTCCGCTGGGCGATCATCAGGCACTGGCGAGAAGACTGCATGAACTGCTCGGCGACGATACGGTACCCGCTCGGATTGCGCAGTCGGCTCGAGCGAGCGTCAGCCACCGAAGACTCGAACAGTCCATCGAGATGTATGTGCACGAGATCAGCACGCTTCTGGCAACGGCCCACGGGACATCGACCGAATAGGGCTCACACCGACTAATCGGCCACGATGCAGACGTCCAGTGATTTGATGCCGCGAAGAAAATTGGAATAGACCCGGACCGGATCACCGACTACCTCGATACGGAGATCCCGCGCCAAAATCTCCTCCCAGAGTATCTGCAATTGCAGTTCGGCCAGGCGGTCGCCAACGCATCGATGGATGCCGGCGCCGAACGAGAGGTGCCGGCGTGGGCGGGCGCGGTCGATATCGAAGGTTTCCGCGTTCTCGATTGCCTCGTCATCGAAGTTACCCGAAACATACCACATGACGACCTTGCTACCAGCGGCGATTGTCTTGCCGCCGAGCTCGGCATTGACCTTAGCCGTGCGCCGCATATGGATAACCGGTGTTTGATACCGGATGATCTCTGGCACCAGTTTTGCGACCAGGGCTGGATCGGCACGCAGCTTTTCCATTTGATCCGGATTGTCGGCCAGCGCCATGAGACCGCCGGTCATCGAGTTACGGGTCGTATCATTGCCGCCGACGATCAGCAGGCCGATATTACCGATGAATTCCGGTGTCGACATGTTATGTGTGGATTCACCATGGGCCAGCATGGAAATCAGGTCGAACGTCGGTTCCCGGCCGGCACGTTCCTGCCAGAGGCCGGCGAAATATTCCCCCATCTTGACCATCTCGCCGTAGCGCTCCTCGATCGAATGGACGGGCGCGTCCGGATCGTCGACGTTGGCGATGGCGACATCCGACCAGTAGGTGAGCTTGCGCCGCTCCTCCCACGGAAAGTCGAACAACGTCGCCAGCAACATGGTGGTCAGTTCGATGGAGACGCGATCGACCCAATCGAAAGTTTCGCCGCGCGGCAAGCTGTCGAGCACGGCGACGGTACGCTGACGGATCACATCTTTCATGTTCGCCAGGTTGCTGGGCGCCACGATCGGCGCAATGGTCTTACGCTGGGTCGTGTGCTTTGGCGGGTCCATGCGGATGAAATTCGGCAATTCCTTGCCCGCCGGCTGATCGACGATTTGGATACCGCCGAGCTCTGACGCCGAGGAATAGGTCGCGTAGTCCAGCTCGACCTGCATGATGTCGTCATACTTGGTCACCGACCAATAGGGTCCGAACGGGCTTTCCGCGCAGTAATGCACCGGGTCCTCCCGGCGCAGCCGCGCAAACAATTCCTGCCAACAATCATCCCGGTAGAGTGCGGGATCGCTGACGTCTATCTGGTCGAGCGGCAACGACGAAGCATTCTGGTGTCCGGTCATGGTCACGGGTCCAACTCAGGCTTTTGCGCGATCATTTCCACTGGCGCGACACGCCCTTCTTGAATGTTCGCTACCAAATTGCCAACTTTTTGGGCCGCGCTCTTACCCATCAGAATATGCAAACCGAGCGGCGGCGGTCCGTTGGCGGCGGCATTGGCCGCCCGCAAACTAGCGAAAAATTCAATGGCGAACTGCCGGCGGTTGCGGTTGGCGGCAATCCGAAATCCTGCCGCGGCAAGGGCCGTCTCATAGTCGGCGGATGGTGCAACCCAATTGGCCTCTGCAGTGGACGTCCAAGGCACGGGATAGACGAAGCCGTCGAGCGTACCCCGCATTACGTCATACAGACCGAACATCCCACCGGGTTTTAGGACGCGATAGACTTCCGAAAACAGCAATTTCTTATCGGCAATATTCATGCCGACATGCATCATGAAAGCCCTGTCAAAGCTGTCGACCCCGTAAGGCATGGCCAAAGCGCTGCCCTGATCTAAACGAACTTGCCCGTTCAATCCGAGCCACCCACAAAGTGCTTGTCCGGTCTCGATATAGTCTCCAGTCAGATCAATACCGGTTACCTGACAGCCGAAACGGTCCGCTACGAAGCGCGCAGTTCCGCCAAGCCCGCAGCCAATGTCAAGCACTTGGTCCGTGGGCTCAAAACGCAGCTGGCCGAGAAAAGCTTCGGAAGCTTGCCGGCCGCCGATATGAAACTCATCCACCGGGCCTAAGTCATCAACGGTCACCGTCTCCGGTGTCTTGCCGAGTGCGCGCACGCCTGCTTCGATGGCCGCAAGCAGCCCGCCGTGACTGTAGTGTCCGGCAACCGTGTCCATCTCAGACATGGGCGTCCGGGCCCGCCTGGCCACGCGCCAATTCTACGGGCTCGCCATGTGGCGTCCGTTGATAGGCCAGCGTCCAGGCTTGGCAAAGATCGGCAAGCGCTGCATCGGAGGCAAAATCGAGGTCGACCATCATCGCTTCGAGAGCCTGCAGCCAAACGTCGTAGTAGGCCGAGCCGTCGGCCGGCGCCCCGTTCCGTTGCGCCTCTTCCAGCGCCGCAGCAAAGCGCGCAGCCCATTCCGGCCAGGTGAAGTGGCCGGCATGGGCGAGCTTGTGGGTCAGGGCGAAGACCTGAGCGTGCCAAGGTTCGGTAAACGGTGGTTCGTCAGATCGCTTCAAGATAACTTTCCCACAAATCCAATGTCACCTCGTCGTTCGGGTTGGCTTGCGCACCCCAAAGCGTGTGCGCCGCAAAGCGGACCGTATAAAGATGCTGCGGTGCCTCGCCCTCACCGTTCGCGTTGCTGTCGGGAAAGACATGGGCACCGTGATGCAAGATGATGTCGCCTTCGCGGCCGCGCGCGTAGCGTGGCAGTCGGGTATGGCCGGTCGGACTGTCGGTGTTGGTGCGAACCCTGTCGCCGATAGCGAACGCCGGCGCCGCATCCACTTGACGCGTTGAGACGCGCCCTTCCCGCATGATGTTGAACACAGCTTCTGGATCAAGCGGTGGCGTCGCCTTGACACTGTCGGCGGCCGGACGGCCGGTTTCCGCTTCCTCCGCCGTAATCAAACCGTGTTCGATTGACATGGAAACCAATCTGGAAAGCCAACGCTCATAGTAGGATTGACAGAGATAATCGGCCGGTGCCATGCGCTCGATCCCGTGGCGACCCATGTCGATGTTCCATTTGCGCCACGCGCCCATGGTGAAATTCAGGCTGAAGCAGCGGGCCTGCCATTGCGCATGGAAGACCGGCTCATTGTGCTCGACTTTGATGGCGCCGAAACCGTGCATGCCACCCATGTCATGGATACCGTTCATCGTGGTCCTCCTGAAACGCCGCTACGTCGCCGCCAGCACATCGGTGCCGATCATGGAATCGCGGGTCACCAATTCAGCCAACTGGTCCTCCGACAGGTTGTCGCTGCCGGCCGGGCGCTTCGGGATCACCAAATACCGGATCTCGGCGGTGGAATCCCATACCCGAACGGTGACGTCGTTCGGCACATCGATACCAAACTCTTTTAGGACGCCACGCGGATCGACGACCGCACGGCTGCGATATTCAAAGGATTTGTACCAGGTTGGCGGAATGCCGAGCACCGGCCACGGGTAACAGGAACAAAGCGTGCAAACCACCATGTTGTGCACTGTGTCGGTGTTTTCGACAGCCACCATGTTTTCGCCCTGCAGCCCGGTGAACCCCATGCTTCCCAATGCCGCCGTCGCGTCCGCCAAAAGCGCCGCCTTAAACGCCGGATCGGCCCAGGCCCGCGCCACCACTTTGGCGCCATTCTTCGGCCCGATCTCGTCTTGGAAATAGTCAACGAAGGCATCGACCGCCGCCGGATCGACCAGCCCTTTGTCGACCAACAGGGTTTCCAATGCCTTTACCCGGAGCGCCTGTTCCGATGGCATCTCGGCATGGTCGCCGTGATTATGGTGATGGTCTGACTCGTTTGCCATGGGCTCAACGTCTCCTGCCGCCGGTGGAATTCCACAACAATGCCCGCTTCGCGCCGAAAGGTCGAGACCGCGGGGTCAGCGGTCACGCCGCCCTCGTGTTCTCGCGAAGCCAGGCGTCGAGTACTTCAAACGCAAAACCGCCGGTATCGTATAGGTCGGATAGAAATACCCAAGTCTCGTCCGCATTGGCGGTCAGTTCGACGTCGTTGATAGCGAGAAATGTAAAGGCTGCCGCGAATGCGGTTCGTTTGTTGCCGTCCAGAAAAGGATGGTTTTGGGACAGACTTTCCCATAGCGCGGCTGCTTCAGCGATGATGTCGGCGTAGTAACCACTTTGCGGGCGAAACAGAGACGCCTCTAGCTGGCCGGGATCGCGTATGCCTTCGATACCGCCATAGACGGCAATCACATCAGTATGAATGGCAAGCACATCGGCCAGCGTCAGATAATCCCGCACGATTACGAGAGTTTCTTGTAGAGCGACCCGAAGCGCATGTGGCTTTTCTGATAGGCATTCATTACGTGCGGGCGCGCTTTGCCTTGCTTGCGCTCATCAATCAGCGCGCCAATCGCTTCTTCGACAAGAGTTTGAATTTGACGGCCTTCTTCACTTGCCAATTTTCGCAAGTCGGCAAGCAGCGCGCTGTCCACTTGCGTGGCAAATTTTTCCCGTGTCTGCGACATAGCGGAACCTCCTATGTTGTTGTAATTCAAATTTCTTCCTATTTCTAGCTAAATCATGAAAGCCGCTGCACGACAAAAGTCGCGGTTTGGTATGAATTTATTTATCGGCTACGTCAAAATCTCGACCGGATCGACTCTCGCTCCAGCCCTGCATTATATTGCGGCTACCGCAAGCGACTGAATTAGGCGAACGGATCGCGGAATTCCATGTCAAATCGCAAAGCCAAGTTTCAGGTCGGCGAGATCATTCACCACAGGCTATTTGATTATTTGGGTGTGGTTTTCGACGTCGATCCGGTCTTCAGCGCCACGGACGCATGGTACGATCAAGTCGCACGATCCCGACCGCCCAAAGATGAGCCGTGGTATCATGTGCTGGTCGATCAGGCAGGCCACACAACATACGTCGCCGAACAAAATCTCCAATCGACCGACCAACCGCAGCCGATCAGGCACCCGCTCGTCGATGACTATTTCAGCGGCTTCGACGGCAAGCGATACACGTCGAGCCGACGCGTGAACTGACGCAATCAGGTGCACGATTTGTGATCAGAAAAGCCGTCTCCGTTTGCCGACAGATTATTGTCATCACTTCAATCACGATCGTTCTCATTGGGCTGATTGAATTCGGGTTGAGGGGGATCTTCACCGCCCGGGGCGACAGTGAACCGTACAAATTTCACCACAAATACATCGGACAACCGAATCCCGGGGCCGTGCTCGAAGTCAAAATGAGTCCGATCAACGGTGGCAGACCAGTCGTCTCCACATTCAATCAATGGGGATTCAGAGGCAGCAACATCGACCGAGACACCGATGACATCCGTATCATGGTTTACGGTGATTCCAATATACAGGCCGCGTTTTCCGACGAAGAAGATAGCTTTGCCGCACGCCTTGAAACCGAACTCGAATCCCGGTCCGGACGTCGCTTTCAAGTGATCAACGCCGGTGTTGCCGGATACGGCCCAGATCAGGTGATGTTGAAAATAGAGGACCAAATCCCCCTATGGAAACCTGATTTCGTCGTCGTCCAATTGTTTGCCGACAACGATTTTGGCGACGTGGTCCGAAATCGCCTTGTGTCCTTGGACCCTGATACCGACGAAATCGTGGTTGATGGCGTGCCGTTGACGGACACGCTCGTCGGTTACGGGTTGCAGCTATACATTTTCAAAGCAATCAGATCGATCTGGAATAAAGCTATGAAGGCAACCGGGCTGAAGAGAACGCGGCCCGATCGCGTTCAATTGACCGAACTGGAACGGCTAAAACAACGCCTGAAGACCGAACCCGAGGCTTATTTCGATCGCTCCCTGCCGCGCGTTATTGGCGATCATTATGATCTGGATATCGCGCTCGACCCGGGCGGCGAATTCAGTCAGTTGAAAATTCGGTTGGTGCAGAAAATCCTAGCCCGCATGTACCGGTTTGTGCGTGACCACCATCGAATCCCGGTTGTTTTTCTGATCCAGCCGTCCGTAAAAGACATATCGACCAACGCTGAACTGAATTTTCAAGAACTGGCCAGAATGTCGAAGAATTACAAACGCGACAATTTGACCAAACCGCTTGTGGCGACGTTTCAACGGCTGGACGCCGATTACCTAAATTTGTTCCCCGTATTCGTCACCGACGGTCTGTCGCCGCACTATTTCCGCCTTGACGACCCGCATTGGAACGAACGGGGCCAGGAATTGGCCGCGTCCCTAATGGCCGGCCATATACTGGATCGCTATGAACTACCGCCTGTCCAAGGCGACTGATCGCAATTCGTCGCCCTACCCGCCCTCGACATAGCTTTGGCCATCGGCATCCGCTAGCCGCCAGCCGCTGCGGGCGCGGCGCCAAAGCACGATGCCGCCGATCGCAACGACCAAGACGCCGAGGATCGGCCGGACAATGCCGCCCATCATGAACAGCGGGACCGAGACCGCGAAGCAGGCCACGGGCATATAGCCGAGCGTCCATTTGAAGCGGCTGCGATGGGCCTGGAACAGCGGGAACAGGGCCGAAAAGATGGCAATGGTCAGGAAAAACAGTGACCATGGCCGGGTGAAAAACGGGCTGATGTCGGTGGTGATGGCCATCGCCCGCGCCAGGTTCAACTCGGCGATGTTGCCGAGCACCACTCCGAGGATCATCGGCGCCAGCGGAAAGCCGAAATGGCGCATGACGAAGCCAAGGATGCCAAACCAGAGCAGGGTCCAAAGATCGAATTCGACATTGTTGATGGCGAAGACGCCGATGCCGCAGAACCCGAAGATAATCGCCGCCAACATATAGACCCGGATCTTGGTGACCAACACGAAGACCCGGAGCATGAAGGATTGCAGGCCCAGCATCATGAAGGTGGCGACGAAGAACGCGATGAAGATCGAATAGGCCAGCACCGGCTCTTCGGCGATGAAGGTCGGGCTCGGGATCACGTCATGGATCAACAGCGCGCCAAGCATGACCGCCGCCGTCACGTCGCCGGGAATGCCGAGCGCCATCAGCGTAATCAAGGCCCCGCCTTCGACCGCATTGTTGGAAGATTCCGGCGCGATGATGCCGTCTGGGATGCCGGTGCCGAATTCTTCCGGATGTTTCGATGCCTTCTTGGCCTGATCGTAGGCCAGAATGTTGGCTATCGAACCACCGGCTCCCGGCAGGATACCGGTAAAGACGCCGATCAGCGCTGACCGCAGGACGATGGTCCAACGCTTGGCGATCTCGCGGATCGCCGCCATATGTTCGATCTTGACCTGCACGGCACCGCGATCGGTCAGCGATTTCTTGGCCGCTTCCGGGTCGCGCACGTCGCGCAGCAATTGGCTGAAAGCGAAGACGCCGATCAACACGGCGATGAAGTCGAAGCCTTGCAGCAGCGCGTCGCTGCCGAAGTCGAACCGTGCCATGCCGACCGCTTCGTCCTCGCCGACGGTCCGCACCAGCAGGCCGATAACACCGGCAATCAGGCCCTTGACCAGATGCCGGCCGGCCAGGCTGGCGGTGATGGTCAAGGCGAACATCACCAGCATGAAGTAGTCCCAGGGATTGAACTCCAGGCCAATACGCGCCAGTTGCGGCGACAGGGTGACCAGCAAGATGGCACTGATGATGCCGCCGCAGAACGACGACCAGACACCGATGCCAAGCGCCAGGCCGGGTTTGCCACGGCGCGCCATGGGAAAGCCGTCGAAGGTGGTGGCGACAGACGATGGCGTGCCCGGTATACCGGTCAAAATGCCGGCCATCAGACCGCCGGAAAGCCCGCCGACCAGCACGCTCACCATCGTCGCCAGCCCCTGCGACGGTGGCATGCCGAACGTGAACGGCAACGTCAGCACGACGGCCATGGCGATGGTAAAGCCCGGAATGGCGCCGGCAATCAGGCCGCCGGCGACGCCCACCAGCATCAGCAGCAGCGTCTGCGCGGTGGCGATTTCGCCGAAGGCTGCAATGATATTCTCAACGATCACGACCGATGCCCTAGAACGGCGAGAAAATTTCGCCGGCCGGCAGCAACACGCCGAGGCCATAGGTGAAAATGCTCCACATGCCGCCGACGGTAAGCAGCGCCAGTGAAGCATGGAGAACCAGATTGCGCGGCGCCCAACCGCCGAGCACGCCCATCAAGGTGAACACGAACAGCACGCCACCGATCAAACTGCCCAGCACCGGCAAGGTCGCCAAATAGGCGAAGAACAGCACGAAGCACCAGATCGGGTTCCGCCAATGCTTGAGCCAACCGATCAGGCCGGAGCCGGGCGGCGCGGCGGGAACGGATTGCTCGTATTCGTCAACCGGCAATGACGCCTGGCGCAGCGATTGGATCAGGTAGATCACGCTCAACAAGGTCAACGCGCCGAGAATGACCCGCGGCCACGTCGACGGCATCAATTGCCCGTAGTCCGGCACCCGTATGCTGAACGTCGACCAAAACAGGATGCCGCACGCCATCAGCAGGACGATGGAGATCACCGTATCCTGGCGCAGTCGACCCATTCCGGCCCCGTCGGTTATGTGAGAACAACGGGGGCGGCCGGCGCCGCCCCCGCGCGATTTTCAAAGTCGATTATTGCTTCTTCCACATGCCGATTTTGATGGCGACATTCTCATGGTCGGTGAAGGTCTTGTCGGCCCATGCGCGGAAATCGTCCGGACCGACCCAATTCACGTCGGTACCCTTGGCGTCCATTTGCTTGCGCAAATCGGCGTCCGCGGCGGCCTGCTTGAAAATGCCGGCCCAATGCTCGATCACGTCCTTCGGCGTGCCCTTGGGCGCGACGATGCCGCGATCCAACGCATAGATCATGTCGACGCCGAGTTCCTTTAGGGTCGGCATGTCGGGCAAGTGCTTGGAGCGCTCGGCTGCGGCAATGGCGAAGCCCTTCAGCTCGCCGCCTTCGATATATTTTCGGCCCGATGCGACATTGATGCCGCCCATTTGAATGGCGCCCGAGAGCAGCGCCGTCATGCGCTCGCGGGTGCCGTCATAGGGCACGAACTTGAACTTCATACCGGTCAATTCTTCAAGGATCAGCCAATAGAACTGGCTGGTCGAGCCGAAGGTCGCACCGACCTTAACGGTGCCGGGTGCCGCCAACGTCGCCGTCTTGAATTCGTCGAATGTCTTCCACGGCGTTTTGCCGGAGGCACCGACAATATCCGGGGTCGAGGTCAGCAGGGCCACAGTATCGAAATTATTGTAGTGGTATTTGATGCGGCCGTTCAAATAGCTGGTGATCGCGCTTTGGTGGATGGCAAACAAGGTGCAGCCATCAGGCTTGGCCTTGGCCGCTTCCTTGGCGCCTTTGTTGCCGCCCTGACCGGGTACGGTGACAACCTTGATCTTCGGCGTCACATCCATGTTTTGAATGGTTTTCTCGAAGATCGAGAAGATCACGTGGGTGCCGCCGCCGGCCTTCCACGGCACGATCAGTTTCGCTGTACTGCAGGCGAATTTCGGCGCCGCGACACTGTCGGTCGGTGCCCAGGCCAAGGCGCCGGCCACGATTGTCGCCGCGGCCACGGCCAACGTTGCTTTTCTCATCACTCTCTCCCTTGTCGTCGGGGCGGTTCATCCGCCAATCTGTTGACCAACGTAGGAAATTTCCCTGTATCGAGCAATGGACTAAAGCAACGGCATGACCTCCGTGGCAAAGGACTCCATACGGTCCAGCATGGCATTCAGATCGTTGGCGGTGACGTTGACCATCATGACCTTCAGGCCGATTTCTTCGAAGGCGCGGATGTCCTCGGCCCGCTGTTCGGGCGAACCGGTGAAGGCGAGCCGGCCGCCGTCTTCGTGTTGCTGCTCGCGAGCGGAATGGAAGGCGCAATTGTACGCGAGGTCGAGCGTCGACGGATCCCGGCCCGCCGCCTCGGCCATCTGATGCAACAGTGCCACCCGGTCCCGGTAGGTCTCCAGCCGGTCCATGCGAAACCGCGGATTGCTGCCGAACGGGTACCAGGCATCGCCGAGCGCCACCGCGCGGCGCATGGCCGGCTTGCTTTCGCCGCCGATCCAGATCGGCGGGTGGGGTTTTTGCACCGGTTTCGGATCGGCGCCGATACCGGAGAAGCGCACGAATTCACCTTCGAAACGGGGCTCAGCCTCGGTCCACAACACTTTCATGGCTTCGAGATATTCGTTGGTGACGCGGCCGCGGTCCTCGAAGGGCGGCAGGCCCAACGCCTCGAACTCCTCTTTCATCCAGCCGGCACCGCAGCCGAGCGTCACCCGCCCGCCCGAAAGCTGGTCAGTGGTCGCGATCGACTTCGCCATGAACAACGGACTGCGATGGGGAACGACGATGACCGACGTCATCAACCGGATCTTGCTGGTTACGGCGGCGGTCCAGGCGAGCAAGGTGAATTGCTCCATGCAATCAAAGGCGCCGCCCGCCGACCAGGGGAACTCGCCGGTCTCGGAATAGGGATAGGCCGAATTGATCTCCTTGGGCACGACGATATGGTCGGGGACCGTGAGATAACCATAACCCCATTCCTCGGCCTTGGTCGCGATCAGCCGGATCGACTCCGCCGTCGCCAGGGGACCGCGGAAGGGTGCACTCAGGCCAAAGATCATTATTCTCTCCTGTTGTTGCCGAACCTACGGCGCATCCGCTGCGGCCGCCGCTCTTGGTTTCGCCCCATCGTCGATCGCCTCTCGGGCCGCCGCCGCCACCGCCTGACGTTCCGCCGGGTTGAGGTCGCGCCCGCCGCCTTCCGCCATGCGTACTGTTACTTCGCGATGGGCGAATTTGATGCCTTCTTTTTCAAACAGGTCTCGGATCGCCGAATAGACGACTTTGCGGGTGGTGAACTGATCGCCGGGCTTGGTCATGAATTTTACGCGGACGATCATAGCGGAATCTTCCATTTGAAAGACGCCTTGCGATTTCAGCGGCTCAAGGAAGTTGCCGCCGACGTCCGGATGTTCCAGCAGCTTTTGGCCGAGCTTCTTGATCAACTTACGGACGCGCTCGACATCGGTGTCGTAAGTCAGCCGAAGCGGCAGCTTCATCATCACCCAGTCGCGGGAAAAATTGGTCAGCTGATTGATGTCGCCAAAAGGAATGGTGTGCAGCGGACCGTTGTGATGGCGCAGCTGGAAGGAGCGCATGGAGATCCGCTCGACCGTGCCCCGGACATTGCCGAGATCGAGGTATTCGCCTTTGCGGAATGCATCATCCATCAGGAAGAACGCGCCCGAGAAAATGTCACGGATCAATGTCTGGGCGCCGAAACCGATGGCCAGACCGATGACCCCGGCGCCGGCAAACAACGGCGCGATATCGATACCGATGCCCGACAACACGATCATGCCGGCAATGACGAGGATAGTGATGACCAGAAAATTCCGGAATATCGGTAGCAACGTAGCCAAGCGGCTGGCGCCTTGGCCTGACATCTCTTCGCCCGGCACGGCGGCCGTACCGTCCTCCGCCTCGATCTGGGCGTCGATATAGATGTTCGCCGCCCGGTACGCGAGATAGGCCATGAATATGATGACCACCGTATCGAGAGCTGCGGTCACCGGATTGCCCTTTTGGCCAAGATCGATGCCCCAGGCGCGAATCAATTCGCCGATCGAGACCACGGAAACCACGATGGCTGCGGCGTGTTCGAACAGTTCCCGGAACAGTGGCCGGTAAGGCCGTTCCGGATCGCGTTTGTGCAAAACCATCTCCTCGCCGGCTTCGAGCGGCTCGGTCGGTTGCTGAATCGCGGGTTTCTTGGCCCCGGCCTTGCGCATCCGCATGTCATAGAACTTGTCGATCGCAACCAATGCCAAGCCGTAGATCACGAAGGCGGCGGTAAGGATCACCATCGGCGCCGCCACCAGCCCATAAGCGCTCGGCAAGTCGAGCGTCAACCTGACGAAGCTCACGAACCAGGCGACTGCCAGATAGGCCACCGCGATCAAGTGCCAGACCCGCGCCAACGTGCGGCGCCAGAACGCTTTGTCCTCCGGATCCCCAACCCCGAGAATGACGTTGGCATAGGGCTTGCGATGCTTGACCGCCAGCACCGCCGTCGCCACAGCACTGATCAACAAGGCGACGATGAGCGACAATTTGTGGGCATCAGCGCTTAAACCCAGCGCTTCCATCCAGGCACAGAGGCCGAGGCCAAATAGGACGATGACCGTCAATATCGACCAGTCGCGATAGAGCGTTTGGGCCTCTTCATCGGTGAGGTTGACCATGCGGTGGCTCGGTGCGTCCGGTGCCTTGAAATTCCAGAAAAACACGCGGCGCGCGATGCGGAAAATGGTGAAGGAGCTGACGATCACGAAGATGGTCGAGCGTGTCGGCTCGTGACCGGTATCGAAAATGACCGCCACCAGCATGGCGACGAGAAACATCACGCCGGTCTGCAGGAGCATCAGGAACGCGCGGAACATCAAATAGGTGATTTTGTCCGAACGCCCGCTCGGATTCGGATTGTAGGCGCTGCGAAAATGCTCCCTGCCCCATCGCTCCAAAAACCGTGTGACGAACAGGCCGACGACGATGCCGCCGATCGCCGTGACGATGGCGATCAAGAGCCAAGTCATGGTGCCGCTTGGACTGGCCGCGGCCAAGGTTTCGTCGACCTGGTGGACGAAGACCCCGGCGCCTTGCAGGATGCGGCGAAATTCCGTCCGTACCGCGATCATCTGTTCGGCGTAGCTGGGTTCCCGCGGGGCGACGGCTGCCGCGGCACCGGCCTCAGCCGCCTCGGGCTTGATGATGATCACGGTAGCGCCGTCCGCGCGCGCCTGATCGATCAAGCTATCGTAAGAACTATCGCCGGTGATCACGGTCTGGGCGCTGGTTTGCGGACCGAGCACCAGCCAACTGAGTAAGGCGATCACGGCGACCAAGCCGATCGTCTTCATCCGTCCCGTCACGTCGCCTACTCCACTGTTATTGGAATGTGCCTAGCCCGCACTGTGCCAACAAATTAGATGCCGACGCAACACAATGGATTACGCCGGGTTTCGACTTTCAGTCGATGTCGACGTTGGTCAGCTTGATCACGCTCGGCACGCCGGCCGCATCCCAAACATATTGATAATGATCGCCCTGGCCGACATTGGTCACGACGGACGGGTGATAAAGGCAGACGCAGTCACCGCCCGGGTCGCGGGCGCTGCGGTAGATCAGGCCGGTTACCGTTTGCTCGGACGGCGATGACGGCCAACGGCCGGCGACACCGAATGACTGGGCTTCCGAATAATCTTCCGTATGGTAGAGGCGCTGATGCCGGCGTCGGCCACCGCTCGTGGGCGGCTCACGCACATCGACGAGTTCACAATCGATGTCGGCGATGTATTCCCGCAGTTCGATTTTGTTCGGAAAGCCCGCGTCCGAGAGGCGCAAACGCCGGGTGTTGTGGTAAAGCGTCTCTTTGAGTGCTGTTCGGACCGTGCGGCCCGCATACCAGGCGCCGAGGCGACCGTCGGAAAATCGGCCGCCCGTGGCGCTAGCATGCAGAAAGGCCGCCATGATGATGGTGCCGTTGGGACCTGACGGTACTTCACCATCAGGGATCAGGCTTAGGCGCTGAGCCGCCAGCGTCAGGCGATCGTTGGTCAACGCTTCCAGCGCGAAGCCGGCACGCTTTTCTGCTTCCGTGGCGTTGATGGAATCGAAAATGCCGACTGTCGGATGGCGGGAATTGATTAGCCGATGGGTCAATCCGTCGACGCGCCGCCGTGGATAGGCATTCACTTCACGCCGCGCCACGCATCTAGATACCGGCGCACCGCATAGAGATCGTCCATGGTACCATGCAGCATGCGCTCGAGCGGCGACTGGCCGGCGAACGGTATGTCACGATTGGCCGCCTTGAGCCAGCGAGCACCGGCCGCGTCTTCGGCAAACACGGTCTGCAGCCCTTTATGAATGCCGAATACCAAAGACAGCCGCTCGAGCCTGTCGGGCGACAGCTTGGCGACACGGCCCTGTTTCCAATTGTTGTAGGTTTGCCGGGATATACCGCCCAACAGCGTCTGCCGGTCTTTCACGGCCAGGCCCCAATGATCCACGATCTTGATGAACAGGCTGATCGCCGGGGCAAATAGGTCCGGTCTCTTGCCCGCATCAGCCAAGGTTACCGGGAATACGGGTAGGTCTGCGACGGCATCCTGCGGGTCAGCGGCGGTCATGTCCATTCTCATGTCTATAATTAGACATAGCGTACATTAATGGACGTTTAAAGGCAAGATGCAGCCTACCCTCACCCCGCGCGCCGTGCCGCCGTTGCCGCTTCGTCGACCGTGCCGTCGGCGTTCAGCACGACGCCGTAGGCTGCCGCCGCGGCAGCGCCGGAGACCATGCCGTTTTTGACGTCACTGGCGACCGCCAACGGGTCGCGTTTCATGGGGTCGCCATAGCCGCCGCCGCCCGGCATTTCCATCATCAGGCGGTCGCCCGACGGGATCGATTGGGTGCCTTTGTGGCGGAGTTTTGCGCCCGATCCGAGATGCAGGCGGCCGGCCTTTCCGTTGGCGCCGCCGGCGCGGCCGCGCGGCGGGTTGTGGACCCTGTCGAACATAGCGGCAATGGCAAACGGCGCGCCTTCGGCGTTGGAGATTTCCATGACCTGGCCGGTGCCGCCGCGGAACTCACCCGGACCGCCGGAATCCGTGCGGTATTCCTTCTTCCACACAATAATCGGTGCGATCGATTCATTGACCTCGACCGGCGTGTTGCGGATGCCAGACGGGAATGCCGTCGCCGACAGGCCGTCCTTGGTCGGGCGGGCACCGGCGCCGCCGGTATGGAATAGATTGACCGCAAATGGCGTCGCGTCGCCGAAATCCTCCTCGGGCACCAAACCATGACCGCCCATGACAATGGGATTCCAGAGACATGACGTGCCCTCCGCCGGCACCTGATCATTGAGCGCGTGAAACAGGCAGCCAAGAACCACGTCGGGCAGCATCTGGCCGGTAACGTGGCGGGCTGCGACGGCACACGGGTGTGGTGCGTTCAAAATGGCGCCCTCCGGCGCCGTTACCCGGACCGCCGCCAACGAACCGGCATTGTTCGGTACTTTGGAGCCGATGATACAGCGCACGCCGAAGGTGGCATAAGCCTGGGTGTAGGTGATCGGCACGTTGATCCCAAAATTGGAAACCGGCGACGTACCGGTGAAATCAATATCGATGCCGTCGTCATTTATCGTCAGCGCGGCAACAAGATCGATTTCCTTGTCGAAGCCGTCGATGCGCATTTCGTTTCTGTAGGTGCCTTTCGGCAGTTTGGCGATTTCATCGAGCATGGCCTGATGGGAGTGCTCGATGATGTGTTCACCCAAATCGTCCAAGGCGTCGAGATCGAACTCCTTCATCATCTCGATCAGGCGGCGGCAGCCAATTTCATTGCACGCCGTCAGCGAGTAGAGGTCGCCCTCGACCTGGATCGGTTCGCGCACGTTGGCGCGCACGATTTCCAGGATGGCCTCGTCCATCACGCCCTCTTTGGCGAGCGGCAGGATCGGCATGTAGATGCCTTCGTCGAAGACCTGGCGGCCATCGGCACCGAAGCCGATGCCGCCGACATCGACAACATGGGTGGTCGAAGCGAACAGCGCCACCGCCTTGCCGCCATGGAACGTCGGTGTGACCACGGTGAAGTCGTGCAAATGTCCGGTGCCCATCCATGGGTCGTTGGTGATGTAGACGTCGCCGGGCTTCATCGTATCGATCGGGTATTTTTCCAGAAAGAAACCAACCGATGCCGCCATGGCATTGATATGCCCCGGCGTACCAGTGACGGCCTGTGCCAACATGCGGCCCTGACGGTCAAAGACGCCGGCCGACAAATCGCCGGCTTCGCGCGCTGAGGTGGAAAACGCGGTGCGGATCAAGGTCTGGGCTTGTTCTTCGACCACCGCGATCAGGCGGTTCCACATGATCTGCGTATGGATCTCCGACAAAGCGGAATTTTGTTGAGCGCTGGCGGTCATGGCGATTACCCTTCCGGCCTCGGTTTGCGGTGCATTTCTATGTAGTGCAAGCCGTTGATAACGGCGTCGTAGCGGTCGGACACCACCGTGGTGGTCTGATCCTCGGTGATCAAGGCCGGTCCCGGGATACGCATGCCGGGCATCAGGCGATCGCGCGCATAGACCGCGGTATCGATGAAATCGGTCCGTTCCGCGTCAAACACCGGCCGGCTGCCGTCAACGTCCGGCGCCTCGACGGCGGCCGCTTCCGGCACCGGCGGCGGCGTTTCTCCGCGCGTCGTGACGGTTACTGCCCACGTCAGGATCTCGACTTCCATGGTCGGGATGGTGCGGCCGAAATGGGCCTCGTAGGCCGTGTCAAAGGCCTGTTTCATGGTTATCGCATCGTCATCGGTCAAGGGCCGCATCGGCACGTCGACGGTGATCTCGTGGCCCTGGCCGACATAGCGCATATAAGCAATGCGGCTTTCTTCCAGCGGCCGGCCGCCGGCCCCCGATACGACAATCTCACGGGCCTCGCGCGCCATTTCCGTCAACAATCCATTGATAATCTCAGCATCGAACTGGGCCAGACGCGTATAGCGGCTTCGCACCACTTCATATGAAATCGGTGCCCGCAGGAATCCGATGGCCGAGCCGACGCCGGCACCGGTCGGCACGACGATGCGATCAATGCCAAGTTTTTCTGCCATACGGCACGCATGCAACGGCGCGGCGCCGCCGAAGGCGACCAGTGCCCGGCCAGCGACATCCTTGCCGAGCTCTACGGCGTGAACGCGGGCGGCGTTGGACATGTTCTCGTCGACCATCTCGCTGACCGCAAAGGCCGCCAACGTGTCGGTCAGGTTAAGCGAACCGCCGATCGACGCCGCTAGCGCCACTTCCGCTTTGGCAGGATCAAGATTGACCGAGCCGCCGGCGAAGCCTTCCGGCGCGATCCGGCCCAGTGCCACGTCGGCATCCGTGACGGTGGCCGCAACACCGCCCTGGTCGTAACAGGCCGGACCGGGTTCGGAACCGGCGCTCTCCGGTCCAATCTGCACCCGCCGCATGCCGTCGACCTGGGCGATCGAGCCGCCGCCGGCACCGATCTCGACCATTTCGATCACCGGAATGCGCAACGGCAGGCCGCTGCCTTTGGTGAAGCGGTATTGACGGTCGACCTCAAATGTCCGGGAACTCTGCGGCCGGCCTTGATCGATCAGGCAAATCTTCGCCGTCGTGCCGCCCATGTCGTAAGACAGCACCTCGTCGATGCTGCATTCGCCAGCGATCCACGACGCCAGGATGGCGCCGCCGGCCGGGCCGGATTCGACCAACCGGATCGGAAAGCGTACGGCGGTATCAATGGTCGAAAGCCCGCCGCCAGAGGTCATCAGAAAAATCGGGCAGCCGGTGCCGAGCGCGCCAAGCTCCTGTTGCAGGCCGTCCAGATAACGCGCCATCAACGGCTGCACATAGGCGTTGGCCGATGCCGTCGACATGCGCTCATACTCGCGGATTTCCGGACAGACCTCGCTCGACAGCGTAATCCGGAGATCCGGCCGCGCGGCGCTCAGGATCTCCGCGACCCGGCGTTCGTGGGTCGGATCGGCATAGCCATGGATTAGGGCGACGGCGACGCTTTCGATATCGTTCTCCGCCAGGATCGGCAGCAGCCTCTCGACGCTGGCCTCGTCCAGCTCGATCAACACGCGGCCCTCGGCGCTAATGCGCTCGGTGACCCCCAGGCGCAGATAACGCGGCACCAACGGCACCGGCTTGTCGATGTTGATGTCATATTGATCGAACCGATGCTCGTAACCCATCTCGACGGCATCGCGGAATCCCTCGGTCACGATCAATGCCGTGCGCGCGCCCTTGCGTTCGATGATGGTGTTGGTCGCCAACGTGGTGCCGTGGATAACGATATCCAGATCACCGGCACCGATGCCGGCATCACCAAGGACCTGCTTGACGGCTTGAATGACGCCCTGCTCCGGCGCCGTCGACGTGGTCAGCACCTTACGCGTATGCAGCGCATCGCCGGTATCGAGGGCGACGTCGGTAAAAGTTCCGCCGATATCGACGGCAAGTCGGGTTTGTTGCTCGGTCACAGGACGAATTTTCCGTTTGGTTGGTTGGCGACGATCACGCTTTGCCTTAAAGACCGCTTGGCCGGGCCACGCCGGCCCGTTCGAGTTTGATCAAAAGGCGGTTCAACAAATGATCAAGTTCCGCCACATCATCGGTATCAAGGGCGGGCCCCGGCTGACGTACCGCGTTGTAGGCGATGGCGCCGCGGCGGCGCAAGACTTCCTTGCGGATGGCGAGGCCGGCGCCGATCTGCTGTTCATGGCGGATCAAGGGCAGGTAATGGTCGAACAGGTCCTCCGCCGCCGCGATTTCGCCGGCCGCGAACAGGTCGTAGACCGTGGCCAGCATGCCCGGAAAGGCAAAGCCGGTCATGACCCCATCGGCGCCGCGGGCCATTTCCTGGGGCACATACAATCCGCCGTTGCCGGTCAAGATACTGACCCGGCGGATCTGATCGGTTTCCGGCGCCCGTCGCAGGCGCGTCAGTTTGCGGTGGCCCGGGCAATCTTCATGTTTGAACATGACGATTTGCGGGTAGGTATCGATCAGCCGGTTGATCAGGTCGGTGGAGAAATAAACGGTCGTGGTCGGCGGGTAGTCCTGCAGGCAGACGGGAACGTCAGGCCCGAGGCGATCAAACACTTTGACGAAGTAGCCGAGGATTTGCTCGTCTGTCTTAAGGCCAGGAATCCCGGCAATCATGACGCCGGCCGCCCCGGCGTCCATCGACGCTTGCGAAAGCCGCACCAAATTATCAATGCCCGGGTTGCTGACGCCAATGATCGCCGGCAACCTGCCGTCAAGATGCGCCATAACGCGCCGCATGAACGCGGTCTGCTCGGAATCCGAAAGCTTGGGCGCTTCGCCCATGACACCTAAAAAGGTTATGCCGTGCACGCCTTCGTCGACGTAGAAATCGACCAGCCGGTCGGCACTTTCCAAATCCAGCGCACCGTTCTCGGTAAACGGGGTCGCGGAAATTACGTAAACGCCCTTGGCGTCTTCAGTCAGCCTATCGGTCGTCATCGTCGCGCATGGGCCTTGTTGCTGAATGCGAATTTGCGCTCAAACCACCTCACTGACACCTTATCGGCCGATGGCAAACGGCATGCGGCTGGTAGTCTGTCGCGCGGTGATGATAAGATCCTCCTTGAAAGGCCGCAACCCAGCCGGTTCGATCCCGCGTTCGCGGGTCACAAATGTGGGTTAAGTGGGGGCAAACGCTAACAAACGTCGATGACTATTTTTAAAAAGGGATGGCAACTATGTCCAAGATAAGTTTGAAATCGGTTGGCCTGGCCACGGTCCTGAGCGCCGCAATTGTGGTGCCGGCCATGGCCGAGACCAGTTGGGATCTGCCGCTGGCATGGCCGGATGGCAATTTCCATGTCGAGAACGCGAAAAAGTTCGCCGCGGCAGTCAAAACGGCGACGGGTGGTGAAGTCGTCATCAACATCCATCCCGGTGGCTCGCTCGGCTTCAAGGGCCCGGAAATGTTGACCTCGGTACGCGACGGCTTGATTCCGATCGGCGATGTGCTGCTCAACCAGCAAGTCGGCGAAGCCCCCCTGCTCGGCCTCGAAGCGACGCCCTACATCGCCAACGGCTATGAAGACCTGAAGGCGTTCCACAAACATTGGCGTCCAGAAGTCGAAAAGACGGTCGCCAAGTTCAACCAAAAGATCCTCTACATGGTGCCGTGGCCGCGGCAGTACGTATACACAAAAGTCGAGGTCGGAGACATCGGCGGCCTGAAGGGCATCAAGATCCGAACCTACAACAAGACCACGACCGGCATGTTCAACCGCATCGGCATGACCTCCGTGCAATTGCCGTGGGGTGAAGTCGTACCTTCGCTGGCGGCCGGCACAATCGACGCCGTGACCACGTCGGCGAGTTCCGGTGTTGACGGCAAGTTCTGGGAGTTCTTGAAGTACATGTACCCGACCAACCACGTCTGGTCGTCGAACGTCGTCTCCGTCAATCTCGATGCCTGGAATAGCCTGAGCGCCGAGCACCGCGCCGCGATCGAAGCAACGGCGAAAAAGATGGAACCAGGATTCTGGGAAGTCTCCGCCAACGAAGATGCCGCCAAGGTCAAAGTCTTGAACGAAAACGGCGTCAAGAACGGCGTCGTCACACCAGCCATGGTCAAGGCCATGCAAGAATTGACCGCACCAATGTTGGGCGAAGCCGTGGAATCCATCGGCGGCCCGGCCGGCGCAATTATCGAAGCCTATAAGAAAGACCGCATGTAGGGGACGGATGATCCGGCCCTCTCCATAGGGGAGCGGGCCGGATCCCCCACCGTTCAATTTCGGGCCTGATGTCAATCGATCATGACGCGCTTATTCGCTCACATAGATAACCTCTCGAGGTGGGTGGCGATACTGTCCGCGGTGCTGACGGTTTCCATCGTCGTCATGATCCTGGGCGAGATTGCGGCCCGCTCGCTGTTCAATTACTCGCTCAGCTTTGCCTGGGAGTACAGCGCCTACGCCATGGGCGTCGCCATGTTTTGCGGTGCGGGTTTCACGCTCCGCACGGGCGGCCATATCCGCGTCACAATCCTCGCTTCCAGCCTGTCGGCGCGTCCCGCGTATTGGCTTGACGTGTTTTGCACATTTGCCGCCATCGGCATTTCCGGCTTCATTTCATTAGCCCTGATTCAATTCGCCTGGCGTTCCTTTCTCGCCGGCAGCACTTCGCCGACGGTCTCGGCGACGCCGCTCGCCATCCCGCAGGGCGCCATCGCCTTTGGCGCCACATTGCTGACCCTGCAACTCGTCATTCGTCTCATCCGGTTGTTCATTAATGAAGAGCCGGAAGACTTGTCACAAAACTTTCAGGTGGATTAATGGGCGCCACGGTCATCTTGATTGCGGTGCTGGTGCTGCTCGCCATCTCGCTTGGCGTTGGCGTATGGATCGGCCTAGCGCTCTATTCCGTCGCCATCATTGCACTCGCCTTGTTCAAAAGCATGCCGGTGGACAAGCTGCTGGCCCAGCTCTCATTCAACACGGTAACGACGCCGGAACTGATCGCCTTGCCGATGTTCATCCTAATGGCCGAAGTCCTATTCCATACCCGGCTTTCCAATTCGCTGTTCAACGGCTTGTCGCCCTGGACCAACCGGCTGCCGGGGCGGATGCTGCACGTCAATGTCCTGGGTTGCACCCTGTTCGCGGCCATTTCGGGCTCGTCCGCGGCGACGGCAGCGACGGTCGGCCGTATAACGCTCTCCGAACTGTTCCGCCGCGGCTACGATCGGGACATTGTCATGGGATCCCTGGCCGGCGCCGGCACGCTCGGTTTTTTGATTCCGCCGTCAATCATCCTGATCATCTATGGCGTGTTGGCCGAAGCCTCGATCCTCAAACTATTCATCGCCGGTGTGATACCGGGCCTGGTCCTGGCGGCGAGCTACATGACCTATCTCGGCGTACGGGCGACCATGAAGCCGAGCCTTGTGCCCCAGGAGGACCTCAACCCGACCTGGCGTGATCGCATGGCCGGTCTGATCGACCTCGGACCGGTGGTATTCCTTATCCTGTTGGTGTTGGGTTCCATGTATGGCGGCTATGCGAGCCCGTCAGAAGCAGCCGCGGTCGGCGTACTCGGCGCCTTTATCGTTTCGGCAGCGCAGAGAACACTGACCTTCGAGACTGTCGGCAAGGCCTGCCTTGGCGCGGTCCGCACGACGTCGATGATTGCGTTGATCGTGTCTGGCGCGGTGTTCCTATCCGTCTCCATGGGATTCCTTGGTGTGCCGCGCATGATCGCGACGGAAATCGGCGCGCTCCAGCTGTCACCCATGGGTCTGGTGCTGCTGCTGTTGGTGTTCTATGCCATTCTCGGCTGCGTGCTCGATGGGTTATCCAGTATCGTCATGACCTTGCCGATCACCCTGCCTTTGATCCTGGCCGCCGGCTTCGACAAGATTTGGTTCGGCATATTCGTCGTCATTGTCGTGGAGATGGCGCAGATCACGCCGCCCGTCGGCTTCAATCTGTTCGTCATACAAGGCTTGACCGGCGAGAGCATCGGGCGCATCGCCAAAGCGACATTGCCGTTTTTCGCCATCATGTGCGCGTTGGCTCTGCTCATCGCAATCTTCCCGCAAATCGCACTGTTTCTGCCGAACACCATCAAGCTGCAGGGCTAAAATCGGCTCCCGCCTTCCAGGGTGTTTGCCTCCTGCGTCATAAAGCGTCGCTGATAGAAACGTTTGGGTTTAAAGAGGCTCATAAAATCGCCGCCGTTTGGGGAGAATACAAATGGCAGAGTTTCCGCAAAAAGCGAAAGTTGTGATCGTCGGTTTGGGCGGCATTGTTGGCGCCTCGGTGGCCCATCACCTGATAGAACGGGGCTGGGACGATATCGTTGGCATCGACAAATCGGCGATCCCGACGGACATTGGGTCGACCTCGCACGCATCCGATTTCTGCTACGCCACCAGTCACGACTTTCTGTCCTGTTGGACGACACTCTACTCGATCGACTTCTACGAACGCATGGGGCACTACGCTAGAGTGGGTGGGCTTGAAATCGCCCGGGTCGACGATGACGCGCGCATGGACGAGATCAAGCGCAAGGTCGCTTCGGGAAAGGCCTTTGGCACCGGCGCAAGTCTGGTGACACCCGCCGAGATCAAGGAAAAGTTCCCCCTGATCGAAGAAGATTTGGTGCAGGGCGGCATGTGGGATCCCGACGCCGGGCTGGTCGTTCCGCGCTCCCAGGTCGTCGCCGGCCAGTTGGTCGACAACGCGGAGAACGCCGGCAAGCTGCAAGCCTTCGCCAACACCCCCGCCACGGGCCTGATCATAGAAGACGGCCGGATCGTTGGCGTCGAGACCCCGCGCGGCAAGATCATGGCCGATACCGTCATCGTCTGCGCCGGACTATGGGGGCGGACCGTCGCCGCCATGGCCGGCGAGGATCTGCCGGTCATGCCGGTCGACCACCCGCTTTTGTGGTTTGGCCCCTATGAGGAATTTGCCGGAACCAGCAAGGACATTGGATGGCCGCTTCTCCGTGATCAGGGCAACTCTGCCTATATGCGCGACACGGGCGACCCCAAGACCACCGAGGGCGGTATGATCGAGTGGGGTTACTACGAAGAGTCCGAGCCACGCCTCTGCCACCCGCGCGAGCTCCTGGACAAGTCCGAGGCGCGCCTGTCGCCGTCGCAACGCGACCTCGAGGTCGACCAGGTCGCCGGGGCGCTCGAGCGCGCGATGGAATTGACGCCGATCCTTTCCGAACTGGGCTACGACGAAAAGCGCTCGTTCAACGGCCTGCTCCAGGTGACGACGGACGGCGGCCCGTCAATCGGCGAAAGCCAGACGGTGCGCGGGCTTTGGTATGCGGTTGCGATCTGGGTCAAGGACGCCCCCGGGATGGCCAAGCTCCTTGCCGACTGGATGACCGACGGGCGCACGGAAATCGATCATCACGCGATCGATTATGCGCGCTTCTACCCATTCCAAACAGACGAAGACTTCATTCACGCCCGATGCACCGAAACGGCGATGAAGATCTACAATCCGGCGGTCCATCCGCGCGAGCCCTTTGCCGGCGGCAGAGATGTGCGTCGCAGCCCATTCTATGAGCGCGAGAAGGCGCTTGGCGGCCATTTCATGGAACTCGGCGGTTGGGAGCGTGCCCACGGCTATGCCAGCAACGACCATTTGCTGGAGAAGTACGGCAATCAGGTGCCGGTACGCGAGAACGAGTGGGACAATCGCCATTTCTGGCGCGTCTCTAACGCCGAACACCTGGAAATGAGCGCCAACGTCGGCATGGTCAATCTGTCTCACTTTGCCATGTACGACGTGACCGGCCCGGACCACGTCAAGTTCATGGAGTATCTCTGCGTCGCCAGGGTGGGTGCCGACAACCAGGTAAGCCGTGGCATTTACACCCACTTCCTCGACACCAAAGGCATGGTCAAAGCCGACTTCACCGTGTTTCGCATGGCCGACCGCTTTCGCTTCATAGATGGAGCCGACGCCGGTAACCGAGACTTCATCTACATGAAACGTATGGCAGCGGATCATGGCTACGACGTCGAGATCACCGATGTCTCGACCGCGTTCACAACGATCGGGATTTGGGGACCGAATGCCAGGGCGACCTTGCAAAACCTGGTGGACGATCCGGCTGCCCTCACCCACGAGAATTTCCCCTTCGCATCGATTAAGCAGATCGCCATCGCCGGCCAGGACGTCGCGGCCTTCCGCATTTCCTATGTCGGTGAACAGGGCTTTGAACTCCACATGAGGTGCGAAGCCGGCCTCGCCATTTGGGATGCCATCCATACGGAGGGCGTTATGCCCTTTGGTGTGGAGACCTATGCCAATTCTCGCAGGATGGAAAAAAGCCTGCGCCTGCAGAATGCGGACCTCCTGACCGAGTACAATCTGCTGGAGGCCGACCTTGCGCGCCCCAAGGTCAAGGACACCGATTTTGTCGGCAAGGCCGCCTATCTCGCGCAGCGCGCCAGAGATCACCAGCCGGCCATGCTCTGCACATTGGTAATGACCGACAACAAAGATGCGATGGGCTTGGCCCGCTATCCGGTTGGCATTCTGCCGATCATGGATCCCGAATCCGGCGAGACCTTGGTCGATTCCGAGGGCCGCCGGTCGTTCACCACCTCCATCGCCTACGGACCGACCATCGGCAAGAACATCGCGCTCGGCTACCTGCCGCACGAACACGCCGTCAAAGGCAAGAATTTTCTGGTGGAGTATTTCGGTGACACCTACCCTGTCGAGGTAGCCGGCGTCGGTTACGAACCGCTCTACGACCCGGAAAGCCTTAAACCGCGGACGTAAAACGGGGTTGTCGATCGTGCCAAGCGGCCGGATACTTCGGACACGGCACAAGGAGACTTCCCGATGGCGTTCAACTTCATATTCATGCTCACGGCCGATGACCGAACTGTCGCCGACGCAGGCGCGCGCTTGGAGGAGGTTTTGGCCGGTGGCGCCCGGCATATCGGCTTCAAGGATGTCGGCCTGCCAAAGGCCGAGCTGAAGTCCCTTGCCGACCGAATCCGGGCCGCCGGCGGGCGCTCGTATCTCGAAGTCGTCAGCTTGGACGCGGAAAGCGAACTGGCCTCCGCGCTTGCCGCCGTCGAATTGGACGTTGATTGTCTGCTCGGCGGAACCCGGGCGACCGAAGTGGTGCCGATCATCCGCTCGCACCCGATCCGCTACTTTCCGTTCGTCGGCCATATCACCGGACATCCGAGCGTTCTCTCCGGCCGGGTGTCCGACATCGTCGACGACGCACGCCGGCTGACGGAACTCGAGAGCGTGCACGGCTTGGATCTGCTCGCCTATCGGGCCGAGGGTGACGTACCGGCATTGATGCGCGCTGTTTGCAGGGCTTCGGACAAGCCGGTGATTGTCGCCGGCAGCATCGATCGGGAAGAGCGCATCGTCGCGGCGGCAGAGACCGGAGCCGCCGGATTTACCATCGGCACGGCGGCACTCAACGAAACCTTTCCGGCCGAAGAGGGCGGCTTGGTGGCACAGGTCCATTCGATACTGGCCATCACCGCCCGGGCCATGTTGATGTCGACGGCGCCGAAGCGGATTGCCCTAGTGGCCCACAACGAGCGCAAGGCACATCTGCGTGCCTGGGCGCAGCGCCACAATAAGGCCTTGCTTGGCCAGAAGCTGATATGCACGGGCGGCACGGGAACGATGCTGCAGGAGGCTATGCCAGCACTTTCGATCGAGCGTCTGCAGCGGGGGTCCCACGGCGGCGACCAGCAACTCGGGGCGCTTATCGCGACCGGCGAACTGGATGCCGTGATCTTCTTCGCCGACCCGGAAGCCAATCATGCCAATGATGTGGATTTCAGGGCCCTGACACGGCTTGCGATCGTGCATGACACGCCGATCGCCTGCAGCCCATCGGCGGCGGATCTCTTCATCGCAGCAAGCCTTCGACGCGAACGCGGCGCTTGACGCCGCCGAACGCTGTTTACTTGACGATGTAGAGGTTCTTCGCTTTGACGAAATCGGTGATCGTGCCTTTTTGCACGGTGCCTTGGATTTGCACGGTAACGCCGCCGGTCATTCCCGCCTCTTTTAGGCTTTCTTCCACGGCTATTTGATCAGCCCGGCGGATGTCCTTCAGGTCAACCAAAATGCTGTTTTGCGGGTCGGTCGCCTGCAAGTGGTGGGCGCCGAACAGGGTCACCATTTTGCCACTGACGACGACGTCCTTGCCGCGCAATTTGGCTGGCTGCTTGACCAGATCGTTGGCTGAGACCGTGTCTTTCATCTTGCCGGGCGCGGCACGCTCGAATTCCCAGGTCTTGTCGCTGTAGAGGATGACGGTCTTACCGTCCTTGGTGGTCAGCTTCATCGGGGCTTCCGCGGCGATCGTCAGGCTCGCCAACACAATGCCGCCGATTGCGATCATTCCAACTGCAATGTTTTTGATCATGACAACTCCAAAAGAACCGGGTGACGCCCCGGACGGCAGCCTAGAGCAATTTTCGCCTCAGGCAAACGTCCCAATGCCGTGCCGGGACACTCGGATACCAGTCAACAGCCGGTCGTCGGTGCAGAGCCGCCAGGTCAACATTCGGTCCATCATGTCCATTCTAGTGGATTGATAGCCCGGGTCGGCGAAGCGGTTTTCGAGTTCGCCCGGATCATCGACCAGATCGAACAGGAGCGCCGGCAGGCCGGCAAAATGGACGTACTTGTATCGTTCGGTGCGCACCACATCGAGGGCACAGTGATCGAGATCGAGGCCGAGCGGCCGCGGCGCGTCGGCCCGCCCGGTATCCCGAAAATCGTATTGGATGTGAACCTCGTCGCGCCAATCTTCCGGCCGCTCGCCTTGAAGCCAGGGCACTAGCGACACGCCCTCGCATTGGCGCGGCGGCACCCGGCCGAGCCAATCGAGGATTGTCGGCATGACGTCGATCGATTCCGTGAACGCGGTAACGGCGCTGCCGCGCGATGCGGCAGGCGCAGACGGGTCGCGCACGATCAACGGCACATGGTAACTCTTGTCGAACCAGCCGCTCTTACCGAACAGCCAATGGTCGCCGGCCAACTCACCATGGTCTGAGGTAATTATGATCAACGTATCGTCATAACGGCCCTGCTCCCGCAACGCGTCAAGCAGTCGGCCGATCCAATGATCGAGCTTGGTGATCAAGCCGTAGTAGGTCGCGACGTGCTGGTTCCGATGACGCTCGTAATCCTCACCTTCGCCCACGGCGTTGGACAGGCCGTTCATTTGTCGGTTGATCCGCTCGATCTCATGACCAAGCCATGGGTGAACGGCGGCTTCGGCGGCGCGCGTCGGCGCCCGTACCGGCGCCGGCATGTCGGCCGGGTCATACAGGGCGTGATAGGGCGCCGGCGCCACGAACGGCGGATGCGGCCTGAGATAGGAGAGATGAACAAACCAACCGTCGGCCGCGCCGGCAATATAATCGATCGCTTGTTCGGTCAGGAACGCGGTCTGCGAGCTTGCTTCATCGTGGCCCGCCGGTGCGCCGATCCGACCGTCGGCCGGGGTCAGCAGACTTGCCGTCTCGCCGTCGATCTGCTTGCCGCGCGCCGACAAATGTTGCCGCCAGCTGTCGAGGGTCTTCAGGTTGAGGGAAACACCGATGTCGAAACCCGGCAACTCACCCTCCTCGCCAAGTCGCATCACCTCGGCTTCGGCAAAGTGCCGCGGATCGAGTGTCGTGTCGGTAAAACCGAACAGTATGGGCCGGTAGCCGACGGCGCGCGCCTCCAGCGCCAGATTGGTGAAGCGGTGGTCGAGCGGGATGCCGTTGCGCACCGAACGGTGGGTCCGGGCATAGGTGCCGGTCAACAAACTGGCGCGCGCCGGGCCGCAAGGCGAGGTGACGCTGAAATGATTGGCGAAACGCGTGCCTTCGGCGGCCAGCCGATCGAACGCCGGGGTTTTGACGATCGGATTCCCCGCCGCGCCGAGGGCGTCGCCGCGCCATTGGTCGCAAGTAATAAGAAGCACGTTGCGTGGCCGTTCCGCGGTCATCCGGCCCTCCCGCCTGCCGGCTGCAAACATATAGAACTCAAAGCCCGGCGATCTCGCTCAACGTTGTGCCGGCCCGTTCTTGCGCCTCTCGGTTATTGGCCACCAAGTCGCGAAGCGCCGCCGGCAACGCCACCTCGCCGGCAAATTCCGGGCGCTCAACCATCCGTTGATGCCAGGCCGCGACGGCCGGATGCAACCGGGCAAACGGATATCCCGCCAAATACAGCCGCGAGGCATACACGAACCAGGCAATGTCTAGCACAGTCAAGCGTTCGCCCAAGAAATAGGGCGCGGTTGCCAATCGCCGGTCTAGATCGTCGAAAGCCGCTCGAAACTTGGATGCCGAGCACCGCACGGCGGCATCGGTTATACCGTCACGCGCCAGGCGTTCGTAGAAATCGATTTCCGCCCCGCGCTTTTCGCGGTCCGGCACGCCGCCGACCGTAGCCGAACCGCTTTCGCGATACGTTGCCATGACGTCTGGCGTCTTCGGCGAGCCGGTTCTGCCGTAAACGAACCGAAAACTGATGGTTCGCAGGTCGAGATGCAAATCGTCCTCTTCGCCAAGCAACCGGGTAACCTCGGCCTCCTGACCGTCGGGAATTAGGCACGGGTCGGGAAACGCCGTGTCCAACAGGGCGATGATGTCATTGCTTTCGATATGAACCGCGCCGTCCCATACCAGAACCGGCACCAACCCCCTTGGATTGATACCGAGGAACCACGCGCTGTAGCTCTCGCTCTCGCCAAGGTTCAGTTCGTGGCGCTGCCACGCCACCGATTTGTGATTGAGGAAGATACGCAGCTTCTGAGAACAGGACGACATCCAAGCATGGAATATATGGACGCCCCGCCAATCCAGGACCTCTCGGGTTCTGATGTCGCTGTCGATTAGGTGGACCATGTCGGGTTGCCTCACCGCGGCGGCAGAATACGATCAGCCATGAGCCGAGCGAACCAAGCCTTGAACATATCGGCTGTGTCCAGGGTTTCCGTGAAGCCAGCCTGCATAAGTTTGATGGTGCTCAACAGCGCCGGACCCGGATGCTTGCCGAGGGCAAAGTTGAAATCAGCAAAGGCCCAGGAACTGCCGACCAGTTCGTCGAGGGTGAACGGCCGCAGGTCATGGCGTGATACCAGCGAATCCCAAAGCACGGCCCTGGCCGGCATGGTTTCGGCCAACGACACCGGAGACGATCTGCCGGCTTCGACGCCCAGCGCATCGGCCAGGTCCGGCCATAGATCCGGCCAGGTCATGACGTCGCCATTGGTGATGTTGAAAATCTCGTTGACCGCAGTCGGCGCGACCATGGCCCAGTGCATGGCGCGGCCCATGAGATCGGCGTCGATCGCCTGAAGTACGAAGGGCGGCCCGCCGGGATAATCCATCGGCCGTCCCTCGGCCCGGCAAAGCGCGCCGTATGCGCCGATGGCACTCAAAATGTTCATCGGGCTGCCCGGCGCGAAGCCGACAACCGTGTGCGGTCGAAAAATCGTCCAGGAAAAGCCGTGCGCGTCGGCCAACTGTCGCAATCGGGCTTCCTGGTGCCAGTAGAAATTATCGTGGTCGTGGCCACCGTCCCGCTCTTTGGCCGGAACCGGCGGTCGTTCGATGTGGACGCCGTAGGCCTTGGCGCCTTGCAACACAATCACGTGGGCAAGCTCGGTCGCCGCCGACAGCGGATCCATCAGATTGGCGAACATCTCGGCATTGATGCGGACATGGTCGCTGGAGCGCCAACCGGGTATGAGGTCCGGCAATTCGTGCACGGCGGTGAAAATAACGTGGCTGACGTCGCCGAGCGATCGTTCGACCGCGGACCGGCAGGCCGCCGCATCGGTTAGGTCCAGTGAAACGTGCGTCGCGCGCGTATCGAAATCCGGAGGCCGCCGCGATAGTGTCACGAGATCCCACTCGGCGGCATGTTCGTAAACCGCCAGGGCACCACGGCCGACGATACCGCTGCCGCCGACGACCAGCAGCCGCCGGGTCGTCACGGCCGGACCGGCGTCTGCTTTGGCGGCTGCTCGTGCAGCATGAGCAAGACCTGGCGAATTCGGTTGGGATAATCCGTAATAATGCCGTCGACGCCGAGCCTGATCAGTTCAGACATGATCGACCGGTCATTCACGGTCCAAACGATCACCCGCAATCCCAGTTCCTGCGCCTCTGCCAGGCGCGCCGGCGTCAAGTCCTTGTGATATGGCGACCAGATGTTGCCGCCGGCGGCCTTAATCAGTTTGGCCGGCGAGCCGCCGTGATCATCAATGTCAAACCCGGCGGTCCAGGGCGAGCCGCCTTTTTGGCCGGCTTGCAAATTGTTGAACCAAGTGCGTTCGGCGGACAAATAAGCCGTCGGTATCGTCGGCGCCAATTTCTGTACGATTTGCAGGCTGCGCCAATCGAAAGACTGAATGATGACCCGCTTGGTCATACCCGCTGCCGATATTTCCGCCAACAGAGCTTCGACGATCGGGCCGGGATCCGCTGAGCGATCCTTGGGCTTGGGAGAAATCTTTGTTTCAATGTTGAACCGAACGGTTTCGTTGCCGGCCCGTTTTGCCAGGTCGAAGACGTCGCTCAACAACGGGATACGGGTCTCATGCACCGACATTTGCTCGTTCAACCGCCTGGCGTAACGGCTGCCCGGTTTGATTTGGCCAACGTCGAAGCGGGAAATTTCCTCGTAGGTCAATTCTTTAAAGGCAGGGCCGTCGGCGGCAATCCACTGGCCGGCCGCATCGCGCGTAATCTCCGGATTTGGTGCCGGATTGTGGCTGACCACCACCTGTCCGTCCTTCGACAGCACGACATCCAATTCCAAGACATCGACACCGATCGACAAGGCGGCAGCAAACGCGCGCAAGGAATTCTCCGGCCACAGCCCGCGGGCGCCACGGTGGCCCTGTACTTCCACGGCCACAGCCACCGTGCTCCAGAGCGACAGGCAAGCCGCCAAACCAAAATATCGTGCAAATTGACGCCAATGGCCACCGATACGACACCAACCGGACCCTAACGCGCCCACTGAACCATCCATCCCGCCCTCTTCGCCATAAAAGACGCACAGTGCCGATCCGACTCAATCGTCGGACGCCACCAGGTCGTTCGAATCGCGGCGCAACGATGAACCGGGCTGTGTTGGCTGTCAAGAAATCGGCGACGTCGGCGGAACGGCCCTCAAGGCTATTCCAGCCGCGTGCCTGTGTCCGGGTCAAAAAGATGCAACCGGCCGGCGGCCGCATGGACAGGCAATCGTTCACCGACCGTCAAATCCGGAATGCCTTCCAGGCGAATGGTCAAATCGGTTCGGTCTTCGCCGAAATGACCGTGCACCATGGTCTCGGCGCCAAGTTTTTCGATAACGCTGACCTGCAGGTGGGCGACGCCATCGCCTTCACCGACGATCTGCAGATGCTCCGGCCGGATGCCGACGACAACCGACCGCCCCGCGGCATTGGCAAACGCCGCGCCTTCGCCGGCCATGCGCTCACCGCCCGCCAGCATCACGGAGGCGCCGTCTTCGTTGACCTGGCCATCGATGAAATTCATCGATGGCGCGCCGATAAATCCGGCGACAAACCGTGTTTGCGGCCGTTCATAGAGCTCGATCGGCGAACCGACCTGCTCGACCTGGCCGCCATTGAGCACCATCAGCCTGTCGCCCAAGGTCATCGCCTCGACCTGGTCGTGGGTGACATAAATACTAGTTACATCAAGATCTTGCTGTAGTTTCTTGATTTCGATGCGCATCTGGCCACGCAGTTTTGCATCGAGATTGGAAAGCGGTTCGTCGAATAGGAAGACGCTTGGCTTTCGCACGATGGCACGGCCCATAGCAACCCGTTGGCGTTGCCCGCCGGAGAGCTGATTGGGTCGGCGGTCCAGAAACGGCGCCAATTCCAAAATCCGTGCCGCTTCGCGCACGCGCTCGTCGATTTCAGCTTTGGGCACACCATGATTGCGCAACCCATAGGCCATGTTGTCGTAGACCTTCATATGCGGATAAAGCGCATAATTCTGGAACACCATGGCGATATCGCGTTCCATCGGCTCAAGGTTATTGACGATCTTGTTGCCGATGCGAATTTCGCCGTGGGTCACCGTCTCGAGGCCGGCAACCATGCGCAGCAACGTCGATTTGCCACAGCCCGATGGGCCGACCAATACCAACAGCTCGCCGTCGGCAATGGCGACGTCGACGCCGTGAATGGCTTGAAAGCCGTTTGGGTAGACTTTTTCGATCCCGTTAAGTGCGACTTCCGTCATCCCGTCCTCTACCCCTGCCCTATTTTTCGGTCTCAACCAGACCCTTGACGAACAATTTCTGCATGGCAACCACGACAATGACCGGCGGCAGCATGGCCAGCATGGTGGTTGCCATCACCAGATGCCAAACCGGCAGGCTATCGGAGACCGCGACCATGCGCTGAATACCCATGACGACCGTATAGAAGCTCTCGTCGGTGGTGATCAACAACGGCCAAAGATACTGGTTCCAACCGAAAATGAACAAAATAACGAACAGCGCCGCCATGTTGGTGCGCGACAACGGCAACAGAATGTCGCGGAAGAACTTAAGCGGTCCGGCACCGTCGATGCGTGCCGCCTCCGCCAGTTCGTCCGGTACGGTCATGAAAAACTGCCGGAACAGGAATGTCGCCGTTGCCGAGGCGATCAGCGGAATAGACAGCCCGGAATAACTGTTCAGCATGCCGAGGTCGGCGACCACCTTGAAGGTCGGCAAAATGCGGACTTCGACCGGCAGCATCAGGGTGACGAAGATGATCCAAAAAAAGAACATGCGGAACGGAAACTGAAAATAGACAATGGCGTAGGCCGCGATGATGGAGATCGCGATTTTTCCGATGGTGATCGACAGCGCCATGATCAAGCTGTTCATCAGCATGACGCCGACCGCGACACCGCCCGCATCCTCGATTCCGGCGCTCAACACCGTAGTATAGTTTTCAATGAGTTTGCCGCCCGGCCACAGCGGGATCGGCGCGGTCATGATGTTTTCGATCGGGTGCGTCGAGGCAACGAACGTAATCCAAATCGGCAACAGCACGACAAGGATACCAGCCACGATAATCAGGTGCGAAAGAAACGTCAGAATTGGACGGTTTTCGACCATCAGTATTCGACCCTGCGTTCGATGTAACGGAATTGGAACACGGTCAGCCCGATGACGATGAACATCAGGATCACCGATTGCGCGGCCGAGCCGCCGAGGTCAAGGCCAACGAAACCGTCGCTATAGACCTTGTAAACCAGCACCGAGGTGGCGTTGGCGGGGCCGCCTTCGGTGGTCGCGTGGATGATACCGAACGTGTCGAAAAACGCGTACACGCTGTTGACCACCAAAAGGAAGAACGTGGTCGGCGACAGCAGCGGAAAGATGATCGTCCAAAAGCGCTTGCCTGGTGTCGCGCCGTCAATCGCCGCGGCCTCGATCAGCGATCGGGGGATCGCCTGCAGGCCAGCCAGGAAGAACAGAAAATTGTAGCTAATCTGTTTCCAAGCGGCGGCAACGATGACCAGGATCATGGCGTCGGTGCCGTCGAGTTGATGGTTCCAGTCGTACCCCAGAGCGCGCAGCAAATAGGCGTTGATGCCGATCGAGGGGTTGAACATGAAATACCAAAGCACGCCGGCCACCGCCGGCGCCACAGCATAGGGCCAAATCAGCAAGGTCTTGTAAGCGGTGCCGCCACGGATCACGCGGTCGGCCATGACCGCGAACAACAGCGCCAGCCCCATGGACAGAGCCGCAACGGAAACACTGAAGACAATGGTGATTTGAAAAGACGACAGATAAAGCGGGTCTTCGACCAACTCGGTAAAATTCTCAAACCAAACGAATTGGCTAGACAGGCCGAAGGCATCCTCGATCAGGAAAGACTGATAAAGCGCTTGGCTGGCCGGCCAAATAAAAAATATGACCGTGATGACAAGCTGCGGCGCCAGCAGCATGTATGGCAGCCAACGATGTCGGAATACGGCCCGGCTGATCACGACCCCTGTCCGGCTCCTCTGCGCGTCGCCGGCCGGCCGCCACGGAGGCGGCCGGCCGGTTTACGCTGCTGACGATGTCGATCCATGAAGACCGACCTTAGTGGATTCGGCGAGCCAATCGGAGGGGGAAATCCGTGGCCACCGAATCAATAGGCTGTGTCCCGATTCAAAGGAACCCAGTCGGTTAGCTCCCGGCGTTCGCTTTCTCGAACTTGCGAAGCAGGGCGTCGCCGCGTTTGGCGGCGTCGTCCAAGCCTTCTTTGGCGGTTTTCTTGCCGGCCCAGACCGCTTCCATCTCTTCATTGATGATGTCGCGGATCTGCACGAAGTTACCGAACCGCAGGCCTTTGGAATTTGGCGTCGGCTGATTCAAGCGCAACTGCTTGATTGCCGTATCGGTGCCAGGATTGCTGTCGTAGAAACCTTGCTTCTTGGACAATTCATAGGCTGCGGTCGTGATCGGCACGTAGCCGGTTTCCTGATGCCAATTGGCTTGCACCGCCGGCGACGCCATGAAGTTGAAGAACTCGGCAACACCTTTGTAGCTTTCCTTCGGAAGACCTTTCAGGACCCACAAAGTCGCGCCGCCGATGATCGAATTCTGTGCCTTCGATGCCGACTTCGTGTCGACCGGCAACATGGACTGGCCAAATTCGAACTTTGCGTTCTTCTTGATCGAACCGTAATAAGCGGAGGAATTCATCCACATGCCGCATTCGCCGGTGGTGAATTTGGGCAGGCTGTCGCCGCGACGACCGCCGTATTGGAAGATGTTGTCCTTCTGCCAGTCGGCGATGCGCTGCAGCATGCCGACGACATTGGCGTTGTTGAATTTGAACTCGGTGTCGATGCCGGCAAAGCCGTTCTCTTTGGTGCCGATCGCCAGGTTGTGCCAGGCACTATAGTTCTCGATCATCACCCAAGACTGCCAGCCAAAGGAGAAGCCGCATTTCATGCCGGACGCCAACAGCTTCTTGGAAGCCGCTTCCATTTCGTCCCAAGTCGCCGGCGCCTTGTTCGGATCCAGTCCGGCTTTCTTGAAAGCATCCTTGTTGTACCAAAGGACTGGCGTCGAGCTGTTGAACGGCAGCGACAACAGCTTGTCGTCGGTCGTGGTGTAGTAGCTGATCACCGCCGGCAAAAAGACGCTCTGGTCAAACGCGGTGCCGGTGTCGGACATCAATTGATGGACCGGATAAACAGCACCCTTGGCCGCCATCATGGTCGCCGTGCCGACTTCGAAAACCTGTACGATGTGCGGCTGTTTCTTGGCTCGGAACGCCGCTACGGCGGCTGTCATGGTTTCCGTGTAATTGCCTTTATAGACCGGCACCACTTTGTAGTCGGACTGTGACTTGTTGAAGCCCGCGGCGATCGCATTCACGCGCTCGCCGTTTTTGCCGCCCATGGCATGCCACCATTGGATTTCCGTGGCGGCAATGGCGCTCGATGCGAATGCACCAACCATGGTGCCGATCGTGGCCAATGCCAAACTGTGTCTGAATTTCATGAGGTCCTCCCCGTCGCGGATGAATCGAATTTGACCCGGCTCACCGATCCGATCAATCGGCTGGTGCCGCGCCGATGGCGCGGTCGAATGACCGCGGCCCGCAATTGCTGACCTATCGTTCTCCTGCACCCATGAACTGTCAAGAGACTATGTTCGATTCCGAACATCATTTTCGCTTTAATCCTGACACTCAGCGGCTGTGGCCGAGCCCGTGCGTCTTGACTAGACGTCTTCCATGACGGGTCGATGATGCTATGGTGACAAGTCCATGACGGCCAGCCACGGCTTTCGGGAGCGCGCAATCAATGGATCTCACACGGCGACAAGAGGAAATACTGGAGATCGTCCGAGAAGCCGGGTTTGCGTCGGTCGATCGGCTGGCACAGCATTTCAACGTCACGCCACAGACCATTCGCCGCGACGTCAATCTATTGTGCCGAGAGAGTGTGCTGCAACGTTATCACGGCGGCGTTGGGCCGGCCTCAAGCGTTGAGAATTTGACTTATGACGCACGCAAGCGCATCGGCTTGTCGGACAAGCGCCGCATCGCCAACGCCGTGGCTCGAGAGATCCCCAACAACGCCTCTTTGTTCATCAATATCGGCACCACGACGGAAGCGGTCGCGACCGCGCTGCTAGGCCATCACGGTTTGAGAGTGATCACAAACAATATCAATGTTGCCAATATCTTGAGGCAAAGCCCTCAGACCGAAGTTATCATTGCAGGTGGTGTCGTACGGACCCGTGACGGTGGTGTCGTTGGCGGTGCGACGGTCGATTTCATTCGTCAGTTCAAAGTCGATTACGGTGTCATCGGCATCAGCGGGATCGATGGCGACGGTGCCTTGCTCGACTACGATTATCGCGAAGTCCGCGTCGCTCAAGCGATCATCGCCAACTCGCGCAGGATCTATCTGGCGGCCGATCACTCCAAGTTCAGCCGCAACGCCTTGGTACGGCTCGGCTCGCTGCACGATATCGATGCCTTGTTCACCGACCGCCAGCCGCCACCGGCGATCGAAAAACTAATGACGGAGCACGATATCCGCCTGGTTCTGGCCGCCGACGACAATGCAAACCTGACGGCCGCCTCGCCTGGTTTCGACAGCGCGTCCGCCGGCACCGCCCGGCCAACAGATGCAATCCTGTCCGCGTCGCCCGATCAGGAATTGTGAAAATTTCCGAAAACCAGTAATTTCGATAACGAACATTTTCTGGCTGGTGACACGGCCAAGCCATTACCTCAATGGAACCGACAGCGCGGTGACGGAACTCTACGACATTTTGGTCGTCGGCGGTGGTATTAACGGCGCCGGGATTGCCTGTGACGCGGCCGGCCGCGGCCTTCGCGTGGCGCTCTGCGAGCAGGCTGATTTGGCGCAAGCGACATCGTCGTCGTCGTCGAAAATGATCCACGGTGGCCTGCGCTATCTCGAGTACTACGAGTTCGGCCTGGTCCGCAAAGCTTTGCAGGAACGCGAGGTCATGATGGCCAAGGCGCCGCACATCATCCGGCCCTTGCGGCTCTACTTGCCGCATATGAACAGCGTGCGTCCGGCCTGGATGGTTCGGATCGGGCTGTTTCTTTATGACCACTTGGCGCGGCAGAAAAAGCTGCCGAAATCGCAAGGTATCAATTTTCGCCGCCACCCCGCCGGCCAACCGCTGCGCCAGGAGTTCAAGGCCGGCTTCGCCTATTCCGATTGCTGGGTCGACGATTCCCGTCTGGTCGTGCTCAACGCCTTGTCGGCGGCACGCAACGGCGCCGCCGTCATGACCCGAACCCGGCTGATCGGCGCGCGCCGCGTCGACGGCACCTGGCACGCCGAACTCCGCGACGAAGGGACGGGCCGCGCCATCGAATGCCGTGCCCGCATCCTGGTCAACGCCGCCGGACCCTGGGTGCAACCGGTTTTGGAGGCCGCCCTCGACACCCCGCCGCGCAATCAGATGCGATTGGTCAAGGGCTCGCACCTGGTGGTGCCGCGCCTGGTGGACGACGACCACGGCTACCTGCTGCAGTTGGATGACCGTCGGGTGATCTTTGTCCTGCCGTTCGAAGGGGCGTTCAGTCTGATTGGTACGACGGACATCACCTATGACGGCGATCCCGCCGATATCCGCGCCGAGGACGACGAAATTCGTTACCTCTGCGATGCCGTGAACCGCTATTTCAGCAAACAGATCACGCCGGCCGACGTCGTCTGGTCGTTCGCCGGCGTCAGGCCCTTGGTCGAAGACGAGGCCGCCGACCCGGCCGCGGTAACCCGCGACTATCACCTCGATCTGGACGCGAACGACAGCGCCCCACTGTTGTCGGTGTTCGGCGGCAAGATCACCACCTACCGGGTGTTGGCCGAGGAAGCGATGGCGATGCTAAAGCCGCATCTGCCACAGATGGGCCGCGACTGGACCGCCAGTGCCGCGTTACCGGGCGGCGACATGGAAGGCGGCGATTTGGCCGCCCACATCGTCGGCCTCACGGAAAGCTACCCGCAGATCGATCCGGCACTGATCACCGGCATCGCCGGACGCCACGGCGCGCTGTCCCGCACCATCATCGGCGACGCCAAGGCCGGCGCCGACCTGGGACAGCAATTCGGTGGCGGCTTGACCGAACGGGAAGTCTGTTATCTGCGCGAAAACGAATGGGCGGCCACCAGCCACGACATCCTGTGGCGGCGCACCAAGGCCGGCCTGTTTACCGACGATACCGACCGCGCCCGACTGGACGCCTATCTCGCCGCTTGACCGCGCCGTTAGTCCGCCGGACGGCGCATTGAGAAGACGTTTTCCGGCTCGATGGAGGCATAGTCGAGGTAGCCGAGGCGGGCCAGCGGCCGGAGTTTCTTCATGTCGACCATGCCGTCGGTGATCACCGCCTCGTCGATGTGGATGCCGACGACCTGGCCGATCACCATGTGGTTGGGCACGCCGCCGGTAAAGCCCGGCAGATGCACGGTCTGTAGGTACGTGCATTCCAGCGCCACCGGCGAGGCCTTGACCCGGGGCGGTTTGACCTTCACAGAGGGCGCCGCCTCGAGGCCGGCCGCGGCCATTTCGTCGATGCTTGCCGGCACATGCGCCGAGGTCGCGTTCATCTGCTCGCGCAGATCGTAGGTGCACATGTTGAACACGAACTCGCCCGTCGCCTCCACATTAGTGAGCGAATCCTTCAGTTCGTCGGTCCCGGTTTTGTAACCGTTCGGGCAATACATCACGCACGGCGGTTCACCGCTCAAGGAATTGAAAAAGCTGAACGGCGCCAAGTTGATCACGCCCTCGGCGCTGACCGTGGAAATCCAGCCGATCGGCCGGGGCACGACCAGGGCGTTATAGACAGTGTGCTTGAACGGCGGCGGCTTCATGCCGTCCTTGGGATCGAAGAACATGGTTTGCGTAGTCCTTTTGAGTGGAAGCAATCGGTTCAGGCGATTTCCGCCAAGACCTCGGCGGTGTGTTCGCCAATGGTCGGTGAATGGGCCAGGCGACCCTGTGGTTTGAGCGGTGGCGTGCCGGGCGGGTTGGGCATTGGCACCGGACGGTCCATGCCGGGCTGGTCGAGCCATGAAATCAGGCCAGTGGCCGCAACTTGGGGATGCTCCAGGAATTCCAGGTAGTCCAGTACTTGTTCGTTCTGCAGGCCGGCCTCGGTAAACAGCTCCGTCCATTCGGCCGCGGTTTTCTTCAGCATTGCAGCCGCCACCCGTTCGTTGATCTCGGCACGGTGTTGGGACCTGTCCAGTGGCGTTTGAAGCCGCGGATCCGTAGCCAACTCCGGCAAGCCGATGATGTCGCACAGTTTGGCATAATGATCCTGGCGCATCACGACGACGAAGATCATGCCTTGCTTGCAATGGAAGGCCCCGTTCGGCGCGCTGTTCGGTGGCGGTTGTTCGCCCAGCAAGTGGGTCTGCATCATCCGGACACACTGCAAATTGGCGGCACCCTGCATCAAATTCAGGTCGATGCGACGGCCCACCGTTTCCGTCTGGCGGGCAAACAACGCCGCGGAAACGGCCTGAAATCCATAAAGCGCCGTGGTCATGTCAATAATAATCGGTGTCGTCCGAACCGGCCGGCCTTCCCGGTCAAGATTGGCCTTCATAAAACCCGAGAACGCCTGCAGGATAGGATCCATGGCCGGCTTCTCCGCCAGTTCGCCGACCTGGCCGAAACCGGAGATCGACAGGTAAAGGATACGCGGATTGGCCGCTGACACAGTATCATAGCCAAAGCCCAGACGATTGATGACGCCGGGGCGAAAACCCTCCAGGAACACGTCCGCACGCTCGATCAGCCGAGAAAGCGTTGCCTTGTCATCCGACTGCTTGAGATCGAGCACCACCGAGCGTTTGCCGAGATTGCCGGCCACGGAGAAAGCCGTATGGTCCCCATATTGAACGCCGAGTCTGCGTGCCCAGTCGCCGTCCGGCGGCTCGATCTTGACCACGTCGGCGCCGTACTGCGCCAACAACATGGCACAATACGGCCCGGCTATGCCCTGCGACAGGTCGACCACGCGGAGCCCCGCATACGGCGCATCATAACTCACGATAGCGATTCCTTGATCGTGCTTCAGTGCCGACGCTACGGATCAAGCGGCGGCAGGCGGCAAAATGGCCCAGATGGCCGGCCTTGGTCAACGGCATGTCCCAGTGAAATTCCGCAGAAAGCGGCCCGCCGGTCAGGTTGGAAACGACACCGGCAGGGATCTTGGGCCCCGCACCTGGCCACCGGCCCAAGTTACGGCACTTTTATCCGCGATCTCGAAATCCGGTATCCGCTCGAACCAAATGCGTAGCGCGGCGTCCATTTCCATGCGCGCCAGGTTGGACCCGGCACAACGGTGGATACCGACGCCAAAGGCAATATGGCGGTTCTTTTGCCGATCCAACACAACTTCGTCGGCGCGCTCGAAGGCGTCCGGATCATGATTGGCACCCGGGAAATTCATCAGCACCCGATCGCCTTCCTTGAAGGTCACGTCGCCGACTTCAACGTCCTCGGTGACAACGCGGGCCATGGTCACCGGCGCGTAGAATCGCAGCATTTCCTCGATCGCCGTCGGGTAGAGATCCGGCTCATTGGCCAGGCGGCGGCGGTCGTCGGCGTGGGTCGAGAAATGCCACAGCGCCGAACCGATCGAGCTCCAAGTGGTGTCGATACCGGCAATCAGCAACAGGTTGCACATGCCGACGACGATCTTGTCCGACACCGGTTCGCCATCTAGCTCCTGCGCCAACAAAATGGAAATCAAGTCGTCGGTTGGTTCGGCGCGACGCTGCTTGACCAGTTCGCCGAAGAAATTGCGAATGATGCGGCGGTATTTGGTGCGTAACTCCGGGTCGGCCAGGCCGAGTTCCAATACCCCCTGCACCCATTCGACGAACTCGCCGGCGCGGTTGGGATCGACGCCGAGAATATGCGCGATAACCCGGGGAGGAATTTGCTGTGCGTACTGAACCGCGGCGTCGCATTCACCTTTGTCGATGAATTCGTCGATCAACTGGTGGCAGAGCGCCTCGGTAAACGGTCGATGCTCGGCGGTTGCCTTGGGCGTGAAGAACGGCAGAATCATCCGCCGCATGGGGATCTGCTCGGGCGGATCCGACGTGATCGGCGGCGCGCCGAAGCCGTATTCGTCGAGTTCGGGATCTTCGATGATCGCCGCCGGAACCACCAACGGCTCCTTTGACGACAACGTCGGTACCATGCGAACGAAGGCCTGCAAATCCTCGTAGCGCGTCGGCAGCCACGAGCCGCCCCAGCGTTCGGTATGGGCGATCGGGCATTTGCCGCGCAGGTCGTTCCAGACCGGCACCGGGTCCTTCACGTAGTCCGCATCGAAAATGTCGTAGTCGGTCGCCCAATCACTGACCGGCGGGGTCTTGGCCATCTACTTCTCGCCTCCCTCGTCTTGGATTGCGATCGCATATTCCGGGCAATTGGCGATGGCCAGGTTGGCCTTTTCCTCGAGCTCCTTGGGCACGTTGCCGTCATTGAGCGCATGGGACATGCCGTAATCATCGACATCGAACAATTCCGGTGCCAGCGCACAGCAGCGATTGTGGCCTTGGCACAATTCCGGATCGACCTTGATTCGCATGGATTTCGCCTCCCGATTGAGTGTCTCGTGTTGCCTATCAGCGTACTGGCGCTGGTCAATCCTGTCGAGCAAAACCCATTGGCTTCCGTCGGGCAGACAGCCTAGACTCCGGGCAATGGGAATTCGATTCGGTGGCGCGGACTCAAGCGTTCGACCTGCTGACTTCGACGGGCCTCGTCGGCGCCACACTGAACGATCTGACATCAAGGAGTATTGATCATGACAGTCGAACTTTGGATGTTGTTCTGGGCGGTCGTATTGACTTTCGTGCAGGTACTTATCGCCGTGACCGGCGCCAGCACCGTGCTCAGCCCGGCCAAGCTTGCCGGCAACCGCGAGGACGCCGGCGCCATGGAAGGCTGGATGGGCCGCGCTCAACGCGCCCATCGCAACATGTTGGAGAATTTGCCGCTGTTCGCAGCGCTGGTACTGATCGTGCACGTCGCCGGCGCCAGCACGGAAACATCGGCGCTCGGCGCGGAAATCTTCGTCTTCGCACGGATTGCTTATGCCGTCGTCTATATCATCGGCATTCCGTGGGTGCGAACCGCGCTCTGGTTCGTATCGGTGATCGGCATGGTGATGGTGGCACTGCCGCTGTTCGGCTGAGGTCGGGCGGCAAGACCCTGAATTTCGCTAAATCAGGTTCTCGCCTTTCATCATGAACTCCATGTGGACGACGGCGGTGTCTAGGCCGCCTTCGCCGTTGTCCCAAGTTACCTTGCCGTCGGCGTTTAGGTCCTTGCCGGCGCGCAATTGTGTGGCTATTGCCGCCATATGCCGGACCATGGCGGCGACGGCGGCGACGTCATTGTTGGATTGAATGGCGGAAACCAGCACGACGATTTCATTGGCCCGTAATACGGTGTTGGACGCGGCGGCGCCGACATGTTGTGCATGAAGCTTGACGTTGTCGGACGCGTCCGTCGTGCGCGACGCGAAATCGATATGCTTGAGCACCCCCTCCGAGGCGCGGATCACGCCGTAGCCCAACCCCGGCCCCGATGATATGCGGTCCGGCGCCACGGCATGCAGTACATGCCCCGCATGGGTCCGCATCCAGCTCAGATTGTCTAGTTTTTGCGCGGCAAAATCCGCATGCTCGCGTGCCACGTCGGCTTCGGCCAACGCCGTCGGCAACAGGCCGGCATTGTTTGGCGTGTCGTCCCAGGCGCTCATCACGTGGCCGATATGGCCGTGTGCGGTGCCGGCCGCAGGTTCGACATCTTCTGCCAGCAGCGAATCGATGCCTTTCGTCAGGCTCGCGGATACGTCCTTAGTGACTTCCTCGACTTGCGCGCAGCCAGTCACGATACCGAATGCAAGAGCAGTCATAACGATCGCCCGCATACGTCCTCTCCTATCTCTGTCTTTACGCCGAGCCCCCGTCGGCATCGCCCTGAGATTCAAGCGCGTCGCCTGTCTACACGACCGCCATGTAGAATTATACGAGAATGTACGGAGATCCGCCAAGCCGATTGAATCACGAGGCGGTGTCCTGACCAAGCGTCGGGGGATTAGGGGTCCGAAACCGCTGGTTTTCTGCGGTTTTTGGCGTCTTCGACCCAGCCTAGCAACGGTCTAGCAACGTCCAATCCCGGTTTCGGACCGGTTTCGGTTCCGATCGGGTCCGGCTTCGGCCAGGTCTGGCCTCGGGGCGGCCGACGCTGACCTGGTCCGGCTTCAGCCAGGTCCCGATCGGTGCGGTCGACGTTGACCCGGTCCGGCTTTGCTGTCGACCCCGTCATCGATCTGGCACCAAGCGTTCGCCTGATCTGGCTTCGGGTTGCTCGGCCTTGCCTGCCTGGGCTGCGACTGGCCAGTGCCGAGCCGGCGTTGATCCCGGACTGGTTGGCTGCCCTCGGCCTGGGCTGGCTTGGTCTGGGCTGTTGCTTGGGTCCCATCCCGTACGGCTGGAGGGCCCCCTGATCATTGCCCCGGCCAACGACGGCCGAGCTTGCCCGGGCATCGGCTCTCCGGGCTGACGAGGCCAAGCAATCGATGCCCTCGGGATTATCATCGACCCCCTGGCTTGGAAAACGCCCAGCCAGGTGGGTTTCCGGCCGGGCATCAATGACCCGGCGGGGCGGGGCAGAAAATGAAGTGTTAGCCTGGTGGACCCCACATGGCTATTAAACCAAAATTTCGAAATATACGTTTATCATATTATTCCGGCTTCGATCACGCATTGTTGTGGTCAGGCGAGGCCAGGCGCGGCCATTTCAGCTGGGAAACGGGGTGATGCCACGGCAACGACCGCCAGGGGGAGCAATGTCAGGAAGCGTCTTGAGCCGATGGTGGCCGCCAAATTGCCACCGTTTTGGCTTTTGGAAACGTACTTAGAAGGCGGCGCATTTTGCCGGTGTTGCCGGCAGGGCGGCGAGATGCCGCGTCGTATTGCCGCTTAGCCCCTGATAGCGGACTGTTGGTCATCTGGTTTGATCTGTAGCGATGGTAGAGGAGAGGCGAGGTGGCGGTGGGTTATCCGACGCGCCGATGCTGGCATGGTTGATGCCGGACTGCTGGGCTGTTGCCACTTCGCCACACTGAGCAGAATTAGACACAGTGGCCTGCGCGGGTTGCTTGACCTTCAGGATGCAAATTGGTTGATATGTTGCCCACGTCATTGGGGTCAAAAGGCTTCGCCGGCGTGCACTGTGTCAAACCCACAGAGGTTGTTTAGAGAGGATTGAAATGAAGAAACTATTTTATGGTACGACGGCTCTTGTCGCCGCTGGTATGTTGGCCTCCGGGTCGGCTGCCGCCGCCGACAAAGTCAAGATGGGCGTCGGCGGTTATTTCCAGGCGTTCTTCGTAGTTGCTGACCAGGACGATGGTAATGGTGAGCCGGGCGCCAACCGGCGCGATCACGGTATATCCCGCGAAGGTGAAATCATCTTCAACGGCAAAACGACCTTCGACAACGGCATCCAGGTCGGTGTTCAGGTCCAGCTCGAAGCTGAAACCTGTAACGACCAAATCGACGAGTCATTCATGTGGTTCTCGGGTGGTTTCGGCCGCGTCAACATCGGCTCGGAAAACTCCGCAGCCTACTTGATGGCCTATGCCTCACCGGCACCGTCCCATTGGGCACATGGTCTGAACTCGCCGAACTTCCGGCACTGGAGTGGCGGTGGCAACCTCGCCAACTTCCCGCATACCGCTCCGGTGAACATTTCGTCGGACGCTGAGAAGCTGACGTACTTCACGCCACGCTTCGCCGGCATCCAAGTCGGTGTGTCCTACACGCCGGATGTGTGCGAAGAAGCGATCGCCGGCAGTGTTGCCGCGGTTTGCGGCGG